>Ga0209389_1003255_pt1 | contig 12988 bp, 7 predicted proteins | sample CowpearedBW_FD_187526 | JGI IMG/M metagenome (GOLD analysis project Ga0209389, IMG submission 187526) | Root nodule microbial communities of legume samples collected from California, USA - Cow pea red BW (SPAdes) (version 2) | ecosystem: Host-associated > Plants > Roots > Nodule | place: USA... | reverse complement strand
CTAATATGTAAAAAGTTCAAAAAAATAATAAAAAAAGATGTATCTTAATAAATATTTTTAATTTTTATTATATTTGATTTTATGTTTTATCATTTATTATCACTAAATGTTATACTTTATAAAAAATTAAAAAAATACCTAATTTAATAATCATATTTTTTTAATATAAACTACATATAATTTAAACTTTTTAAAAAACATGAAAATTTTCTAAATTACATATAATATAAAAAAATTATAAAATATTGGTGGGGTCATGCCTCTCCCTATCCCTCAAAACATCCGCCACTCAAAATGTGTTATATGAATGAAAATCATTTTAATAATTTTAATAATAGAGTTCAATTCAAATATTATTTAGGTATAAGGAATCCGAGTATATATGACTAAATTATTCCTAATTGTATATTTTATATTAAAATATGTGAAATTATTTTGAGGATAGACTAAATAAGAACAAGTGGAGAAACATCTGGGGAAACAGATGGACAAGATTGTTAATTTTTTGTGTGAATATGTTCCAACAAACTCAAACATTTTTCGATTGAGATGTTAGTGACGTATAAAGAAATATTTTAATATGCAATGTATGATTACGACCTATGTGATAAAAATCAACATGTAGAAATTTAAGAAGAAAATAAACAAATGGGATGAAAACAGTACTACAAGCTTTTATAATGTTTCATTTTCAGCCACTGAAAGCTATATCTTGTCAATACTTTAAAGGGTTTTACAATCACAACTTTAAAGTAACCTTTTTTTTAAAACCTTTTAACCTTATAGGATGTTTCATCCGCAAGGAACCTTGAGTTATGATCATTCTAAATCACCATTTTTAAACAAAAACGAAGTTATGATAAGGATATATTAACTAAATGAAGATATAGTCTTATACAACCAACTAATGAGGTATTAATGTTCTATAGAAGTGTTATTTCCTCTAGTTATTTTGAGCTTTAAAAATAACTTAAATAATTGGATATTTAGTTATTTCTAAAATAATGTTTAACTATGTAAACTTATTAAAATATGATATTTTAAATATAATTCACAATAGAAAGTAAGAGAGTTTTTACAATAATTGTTAATTGATATATATATATATATATATAGGGACACTTCCTACATAACTTTGTTGATCAAAATTGATGTAGAAAATATATCACATTTCAGTCCACAACTAATGTGATACGTGACTTTTTTATATTCATTCTCAATAACTACAATATGAGTGAGATGAATTTCCATGAAACTGCTTGAACACCAAAATATGAAATATAGATTATAAGGTAATACGTCCACCCTCACCACTACTTCAAATGGACCAAAAAAACCCATACCAAACTTTTATTTTTGTATTAAGATCACAAAATGTGGTGTATAGATAAAGATGATAATGGGTCAAGTCGGACACGGATAATGTCTATCTAAAATCTTATTCCAACAAATAATTCATTTACCTACCTCATTACTTGTTGGGTATTTATTTGAAAAATATTTACATATTTTTTAAGATTCGCGAGTACCTCAAATACTCCCGGATATTTAAAAAGAAATATTTTTTTAATTTTTAAAATACAAATTAAATAAAATTACAAAAAATAAATATTAATTAATATTTAACAAATTAAATTTAATTTAATAAAAAATAAATTAAATTTTAAATTTTGTTAAATTTATATTAATAAAATGTAAATTTTTAAATTTTAATTTTAATTTTTTTCGAATAACAAATACATGTAAATACAAATATTATGATGTCGACATCTTATTTGTAAATAAGTATTAAAATATTTATTATCTACGAATAATAAATATTTATGAATATAAATTATTTATCGTAAATTTTATCCGTAAATTTTTACCGTCAAAATTATTTTTTGTCATCTTATAAATAGCGGTGTAATTAAAAAAAGCAAAATATCCCACAGCCACTTGAAAATATTTTCAATATTTTCTCTTCGGATCTACCTGTAATTGCATACAACGTTGAGATTTGATTAAATTCAACTTTAACAGCTGAAAAAGTACATCACTGGCTCTAAAATTAGTCTGCACAGAAGAGCACTGTGAAGCTACATGATAACTTTACATCTCCATCAAAAAATTAAGTGTCATTATTGATTTTTTATCCACTGCATTAAAGACATTTTTTAATCAAATTAAATACGAACAAATCTATACATTTCTATTTTATGTCATCATAATTTTGTACCTCCAGAATTTTGTGCAATTTTTTGTTAATAAATTTAATATTTTATATAATTATATTTGTTCACATTTTTGCATGTTCTTTTTATCATTTAGATATCGAATGAATTGAATTTGCGAAGTGACAATAAACAAAAACAAGTTGAAGGTATTATCTTTTCCAATTCATATCACATATCTCATTATTTAATAAAATACAATTTAAGGGTCCCTATTATTAATGATTTTTGTTTAATATATTTCATATTCATAAAGGAAATCTAAAGATGTATCTGAAATTTAATTACTACAAAATACACATACAATTATATTTGGAGATATGAGTTATTTTTCTAAAATTTAAAAACGTTAAATATATTTCTAGTATGTAAATTTTGATATGAAATTGAAATTCGCCTATATTAAAAATTTAGATATATTTTAGTTTTTAAATTTTAAAAATGAATAAAAATTTTTAGTCTGATTACATTAATTCTTTTTACGTATCAAATATATTATACTAATATTTAAGTTCTTTTATATATGTTTTCGCTTCGATGTCAACTAAAGAAACATTTCATATATATAAAAAATTTAATATAATTAAATTAAAATAATTATATCTATTTATTTTTAAAATTTAAAATTTAAATATATCAAAATTTTAAACATAAATAAATTAAAAACTAAAAATATATTCAACCAGCAATTATATATATATATATATATAACATTTCATAAGTTAATAAATTTTATACAGTAACATTAATTATTACATAATTTTTGTGGTCATTATAATAGCTTTGAGTTAATCAAGACACCGAACTATAGCCCTACCCGAGTACACAATTCATAAAAGAAAATGGGAAAACTTTAAGTACAATAAATTGAGATGTGAACACAATAATTGTGGAAATGAACCATCAGAACAATTTAAATTTATGTAAACAAATAAAGCCTAAATCTTTTAATATTTATTAACTATGAAGTGATTGATATTCATTGTCTCTTGTGAAAGAAATTATATTCATTTTATTATAGTTTTAAAGTAGTGATTATTTTCCCCGTTATGTCAATCAGTGATGGAATCTACCTTTTTTTTCTTCTAAATAACAAATTTCTTCTCAAAATTTAATCCTAAAATAAAAGATTCAACGACAACCAACTCAAATAAATGTTTCTTTATCATATTTGTCTCAATTATATAGCACTGAAAAAGAAAACGTGTTCTACTTAAGAGTCTTTGATGTCTGTGTTTGGAAATTCTTTGAGAAAATTGATTATATTTGAGAAAATCAATTTTAGTTGATGGAAAAGTTAGAAAGAGCTGTTTCTCTTGATGTAAATTTTTCATCTACAATTGATTTTAGATGCTTCCAAACAATTTATTAACATGAATTGATTTTAGGTGTTTTCAAAATGAAATCAAACATGCACTTTATCTTTTATAAATACAAAAAAAATAAGTTTTGATTTTTTTTTTAAGAAATTAGGATTTTTTATCAGAGTTTATTTTTATTCGAAAACACACTGAAAAATAATTTAATAATGTGGTTGCATAAAATAAATCAATAGAATAATTAATTTATTTGGTGAATTTGAAAATTTGTTTAAATAAAAAAAGTTATTTGGATGAGAAAATTAAAATAATGAAATTTATAAATTTTAAAAATACATTTTAAATAACTAAAACATTATAATTTAAAATTAATTAAAATTTTACAACTAGTCGATCTTTCTTTATACACATCATACACACAAAAATGTTAAAACAATGTTAGATATATTAGATTATTAGATATCTTATATAGATATATTATCTTTATCTTTTATCTTTAGTTACTTTTGTTATTATTTCTTATTTGTATTTTGGATTTGGCCTATATTTCTCTATTATAAATACAATGCCCTATGTGTATTTTCTATATAAGGGAGGTTAATCTCAAACATAGTTTTTTCACTATATTTAACATGGTATCTAAAACATAAGGCTCTTTTGAAAAGAATTCATCACTCCTGCCTGAAATGAAGATCCAAGCCCTTTATGTATACGAAATTTTGGACAGTACTCAGCCCAACTTTTGGTGTTCAACCACAAGGGTTACTTCACAAGTGGGTTTCCTTCCCAGCTTATCCCCTTGTCCTAGTGCTTAGCACATGACCTTTTCTTCTTGGAAGGGTTTTCTTGGCTGTTGAGCCTCATGGATTTGGGCTCCAGGTTTCCTTGCAAAGAGGGTTTCCTCACAAGGCTCAACTGCGTTTCTTGTGCTCAACTAGAAAGTCCAAATATGTTGCTCTGCCTTTTCTACTTCCATGGCTTAACTCCAGTATTGTGGCTCAACGACATACTTGATATCTTCTTTTATTTTTACTGCAAAACAGCAAAATATCATTATAATTTATGAAACTCTATTTCTCAACATCTCATTCTTGTATCTTAAGCTAAAGAGGTTGATTTTATACATAAATATCACCATTTGATACATGATAAGTGTCAATTTTAAATGAAAAATTGACTTATTCTTGACCCTTATCACCCACTTTGACTTCTACTTGTTCCACTCTTTTGTGTGTACCAAGTAAACCCATCAATAATAAACCTATTTCTGTTGATGATTCCTTTGCATTGGAATCTCGTGATGATCTTAATCACTCTCGTAAGCCGGGAAAGGACATCACAACTGCGACCATTGTGGCAAGCTAGGACACAAGATTGACAAGTGTTATGCATTACATGGTCATCTTCCTCTATATGTCATTGTTGTTCAGACTAGTCCTCCCTCACATTCACGTACTACGAATCCTCCTTCATTTAATATCACCGATGACTTTATTATTTTTAGTAAATTTCTCAAATGGTATAAGGATCTACAACCTTCTAGTTCCCCTGTATTTGTAGCACGCACAAGTACATCTTTTGTTGGTTTGACTCCATCTTCTTCTTCTTCTTCTCTTGATTGTATTATTTCTTTTACCAAATATTTTTTTGTTTACAAGACTGGAGTTCGAGACAGGTGATCGACATCGAATGTGAGTCTCATGGTCTTTATTATCACTGCCCTTCTACATATGTTGGCACGATTATCGAATCTTCATTTCTTCTTCATGCTTAGTTAGGTCATCCTAGTCTTGCTAAATTACAACAACATATTCCTAGTTTGTCCAATTTATCTAGTTTGTTGTGTGAGTCATGTCAAGTAGGAAAACGTAATTATAGTTCATTTGCTCATAGTGTCTCACAACGTGCTTCGTCACCTTTTTGAATTAGTTCACTCTGACATTTGGGGACCTAGTTGTGTTAAGTCTAATTTAAGATTTTAGTATTTTGTTACTCTTATTGATGATTATTCAAGATGCACTTGATTAATTTTAATGAACGATTGTTCTAAATTATTTTCTATATATCTAACCTCTTATAATGAAATAAAAACTCAATTTGGGATTTTATTTGAACTTTGCGAAATGATAATGGTTTTGAATTCCTTTCTCATTCTTTTAAACATTTTATGACTTCTCATGACATTCTTCATCAAACTTCATGTGCTTATATACTTCAACAAAATAGGGTGGTTGAGCACAAGAATAAACATCATATTGAAACAATTCACACCTTTTTAATTTATGGTAGGGTTCCTCAATATTTTTGGATGATGTTATTCTTACTAGATGTTATCTTGTTAGTCGCATGCCGTTTTCGATTTTAGATAACAAAGTTCCTCATTCTGTTTTATTTCCTCATGAATCTTTAAATCCATTAACTCTTAAAGTTTTTAGGTTTACATGTTTTGTTCATAATTTTAGTCTTGCTCTTGATAAGTTATCTCCTAGATCACACAAATGTGTTCTTTTAGGATTTACTCGATGATAACGTCCATTTTAGCTTTTTTTGTGTCTATTGTCATGAATAAATCAAATTTTACCCAACTTTTATCTTGTTTTATCCTCAAGTTTGGTGTGTTTTGTATTGTTTTGTATTTTAGTTGTCTGGTGCTTGTTTTATTCATGTCTTCTGCAAGAGTTTGGGGGATTCTCTCCTCCCACACTTCATTTTTCACCTAGAGCGACTAGAAGAGGCCCTTGGAGGTTGTTTGGGGTGCTAAGAAGCTCTCATTTTCTCCTCCTTGGGCTTCAATATTCATCAATGGTGATTTAGCCCCTTTTGAGTTGAGGAGGAAGATGAGTCATGAATTGGAGATGGAAATGCGAAGAACCTTGGGAAAGGTGTGCATCTCTCTTTGGTTTCAATTTCTTCCTTATTTGTTCAATTTGTAAACTTTAGATTCTTCATTATACAAAGATAACCCTGTTTGTTAAGATTAAATGTAATAAACTAAATCTTGTGTATTTTTGTGATGTTAATACATATACATTTCCATTTCAATGTTAGTACTTGACTTTTATGCTTAATTCTTGTTTTGTGGCTTGACCATCCATGGCCTGATTGTTGGTTCTTGAGGTGTTGAAAAATATCTTTTGAACCTAGAACTGAAATTGAGTACCTAATGGAGTTTGTATCTAGGGATATAACATGATTCATTAGTAATCTTAAGACTCTTGAACTTAATGCATGGTTGCTTGTTTATGATTCAAGGAATTGTAGCTTAATGAGTTATCATAGGCTCAAAGTCAATCAGGATAGGATTTAAGTATATTGGTGAGTTGATTTTTACTTGAATATGGAATTGATATGTTTGTGAATTTATGAGAATGAAATGAATGAAATCTAGTCTTGACAATTGTAAGGGATGTCAAAACAGGTCAACCCAAACCGTTTAGGCTTAACCCGTTTCTGGCCCGCCTAACTCGGGTTAGGTCGAGCCAGCCCGACGTCTACAAATGGGTTGGGATCTTGAACCCGTCCAGCCAAAGGGCGAGTTGGCCCGCCTCCTCCCTCCTTGCTTAATGTTTTACACACAATGAAGATGACATTAATCGTTAATGGTGGAGTTACCTTTGTGACATCCATGAAAGTAAAATCCTCAATCCACACTCAAAAATCCATGAAAGGAATAGACAAAGTTATCACACCACAAATCCTAATTCACAAAGTTATAAAACCCAAAAATTCCCAATTTGCAACATCACTAAAAAAAAAAAAATTCTTGATCCAGAAATTAGAGCAAATGAAGCTACAGGCCCTTTTACACACCTTCATCTCTATCATCCAGCCAAGTCGTCGTCGGAACCATCATTAACACGGAAGCAACAATTGTCACCAGTGTCATCGCTTTTCGGGTCCCTCACTCCATCTTCTTCTTCTTCCCTAACACGCACAAGGGAGGCAGTGCCTCCATTCTTCCTCCTTCACACAAGATGCTCGAATACCCAACACCAATGTCACCTTTGTTGTCCCTCATCCAATCCAAGCTGTCAGTGTCAACCTCACCGTTCTTCCATATTCCAAAACTGAGTTGATCTCCCTTTTATCCTTTTCTGACGTATGTTGTAGTTGGTGAGGTAGCCATTGATGAGTCTCTTCGGTTGTGCGTGGCAGTGTGTACGTCTCTCCAATTTCTGTGTTGTGAGTGGTGCAAAGAGAAAAATGAAAATGAAAATGCCTTTCTCGCAAAAGCACTAGATGCTAATTTATCTACAAATGGGTTATGGGTTATGGGTTGCCCTATACAAACCTGCCCTCTAAAGTCCTCTGTTGCAACCAAAATCATGATAGGACGATGAACCAAAAATAAAATTTAGAACAAAAAGAGTTTGGAGTTGTCACCATAGTTTATTTTGGAAAATTATAGAAAAACCAAAAAAGTAAGACAAGGTCGGCAAAAAACCAGATTTTGAGTCTGGGAGTCAGTTACGCATGGAGAATGTATTAACACCCCATAACATTCATCCTAAGACGGTACATTCAATTAAACATACAAAGGGATGTGGTTTTCAAAATATTTATTTTTCCGAAAAATAGTAATAAAAGGATGTACAAATGGAAAAAAAAATATTGTTTTTGGTTTTTTGGGCTCGACAAGGATTAATCATCGCTCCTACGTATCTCCATTTACAATGGAGAATTAGGGCTATGTAGTTCTTTTAGAAAAAACTATTCGAAAAACTATTTGGAAAATGATTTTAATTTTTTGATATTTTTGAAAACCTTTTTTTTATTTTAGTTATATTTTAAAATTGTTGTCACGCGATGCGAGCGGTTGGACAGACACTAAAGAAATGGAAAAAATTATTTTTATGATTAAAAAAATAATGAAAATTGGAAAAAATAAATCAAAAGAAAAAGAAATTGATAGTGATGCATCTTTAATTTTTTTTCAATATCTCTTATTCTATATCAATCACACCTCTCATTTGATATATTACAGCTACCTTTTCTCTTCTTCTTTTTTTCATGCCTCATTTTCTAAGATTTTTGTTTCTTTTCCAAGAGAGATAAAAGTGAGATGTGTTTGAGTGGGTGGTAATGAGAAAGAAGGAGAAAATGTAGAGAATATTTTCTTCTTTTTTTCGATCATATGACAGACTGCATATTTATATTCACATATTGCAATATCAATGCAATCTCAGCCTTAAATTAATGAACAATATAAGGAAAAAATTAGTCATGATAGCAATACATTACGAAAATCAAATCGCAACAAATCAGAGCACAATATTAATCATCATAAGTATTATTGATTCTAATTATTAGAAGAGATATTGCTTCTAATTCTTAGAATTATATCATTATTTTCTCTATCAGGAACAAAGGGTAGAAACTATGTTGGGTTGTTGGGCTCATGAGAATGAGTGCGATAATTAAAAACATATTGGGCTCTTCCTTCTTCTTTTTTGTCTTTTTTTTCAACTCTTTTTTTTTCTTTATTTTGCTAAAAGTTTGAAACTCTTTGAATAAATTTTATTTCACCATTTTTTTATTTACCATTAACTATAAAACACTTTTTTTTATTTTTTTTCAAAAAATAAATTTATTCACCCAAACGAAATTGGGTGTTGACATCGTCGTGTGGCTAGCTACGACGGACCGGGTTGTAATGGGTTTGCGGGTTGGATCGTCTAACATGTCCCGCCATTTTTGAGTTGGGTTGGCGGGCTAGCCCGTCAAGTCGAACCCAGTTTTACACCTCTAACAATTATATATACTTTATGACAATTTTTTGTTGCACACCAACTCTTTGATAAAATAAGATAAAGAGTTTCTTTATGTTTCTATGACTTTGTTATCTAATTGAGTTATGAATTGCAAAGGTTATCCTGTGTTACGCAAGTCCTTATGAATTGTGAGAGTTTCCACTAACACTTGATCACAAAAAGAATACAATTACTCTTCTCCTTCTCTTGAACACTATTTTGTGTCCACAAATGTCACATTCAATGAATCTTATTTTTACTTTAAAGGATATTCTAGTGTGTCTCCCTCTAATACAATTAATATTCCTCTAATGCAATCAATATTCTTGTTATTTGTGCTCTTCAATTGTGTCAAGTCCACTAGATACTTCTCAACAACCACCAAGTGACTCAATTGAAGTACCAACTACTTTGTCTCTTCTGGCTTCGACAACTGAGTCTAACCTTCCACTTTTCCTCCGAAAAAGGTATATGTTCTATCCGTCATCCCTCTCCATATTATATTGCTTGAAGTTATCATATATTATCTTCACCTTTTTATAGTTGTCTTTAATCTATTTCTTTTGTGACCATTCCAAAATCTGTCGATGATGCTTTAGTGTATCCTGGTTGGAGTCTAGCCATGTTAGATGAACTAAGTGTTCTTCATAATAGTAGAACTTGGGAGCTTGTCCCAATACCGTTTGGAAAATTTGTTATTGGTTGCAAATGGATTTTTCTAGAGCTGTCAAAATGGGTTGGGACCCGCGAGCCAACCCGGCTCACCACGGGTTCGAACCGAGTTGGGTTGAAATTTTTTTACAAATTTCAATACGGGTTAATTTTTTACCCTGCTCATCTAGAACCCGACTCATCTGGGTTGAACATGTGATGAGCCGGGTTGGATCACCAACCTACAGATAAAAAGGTCACACAAGTATTTTTTATTAAGTTGGGGTTTACATTTGAGTCATGTCAGATTGTTTTTTTTAGCCAACACATAAATGATTTGTATTTTTTTATTTTGGTTTGTATTTGGATTGTATTAAAGTTTATTTAGATTTTAATTAGAATTATAATTTAGTTTTGATTGAAAAATAAAAAAAATATATTTTTTTAATTAAGTGAATATGTGAGCCAACCCGTGGTAGGTCGGGTCGAGCCGGATTCGAATTTTTTGGTTCGCTAAAAAGTGAGTCGGGTTAGGTTGGCTCACTAAATCATCAACCCGTGGTGGGTTGAGTCGGGTCGGGCCGGGTTACCCATTTTGATAGCTCTAATTTTTTCTATCGAAGTTGGTCCAAATGGTACTATTGATCGCCTCAAAGCCCATCTTGTTACATACAAAATTTTTGGGTTGGATTGTAATGATACTTTTTCTCTAGTGGAAAAGATTATTGTTGTTCATTTATTTATAGCCATAGTGACTCTTCAACAATGACCTCTTTAACAACTGGATGTCAAAAATGCATTCATCAACGAAGATTTGCAAGAAGAGATTTATACAGAGCAACCTTTAGGGCTTGTTGCTCAGGGAAAGTCTTTTGGGTTGGTATGTCGTCTTCGCAAATCCTTATACGGGTCTATTTTGGAAAATTTAGTAACATTGTTCAACAATTTGGTATGACTCGACGTGAGGCAAACCATTCAGTCTTTTATTGTCACTCGAGTACTGGATGTGTCTATATGATAGTATAGGTTGATAACATTGTTCTTACAGGTCGTGATAACCATGACATCTCTCAAATGAAACATCATCCTTGCAACTATTTTCAAACCAAAGATCTTGGTAAACTCAAATATTTCTTGGGAATTGAGGTGGCACAATCCAACGATGATATTGTTATATCTCAAATGAAGTATGCATTTGATATTTTCGAGAAAACTGGGTTGATGAATTCAAATTTTGTTGACATACTCATGGATCCTAATACTAAATTTCTACCAAATCAAGGGGAGCCTATGTCAAACCTCGAGCAGTATAGAAGACTAGGTGGAAAATTGAATTATCTTACGATTACTTGCCTTATCATTTCCTTTGCAATTAGTGTGGTAAGCCAATTTCTTAATTCTCTCTATGAAGATCATTGGAATGCAATCATCCATATATCAAAGTACATTAAAGGATCTCCTAGAAAAGGGTTATTTTATGGTTCCAATAACCATACAAGGGTGGTTTGTTATTCAGATGTTGATTGTACAAGATCTCCTTCTGATATAGGGTCTATATTTGAATATTGTGTCTCCTTTAGTAGTAACTTGATATCTTGGAAAAACAAGAAATAGAGTGTTGTGGCAAGATCTAGTGTCGAAGAAGAATATAGAGTTATGGTCTCAGCCACATGTGAGCTTGTTTGACTTAAGCAATTACTTAGAGAGTTACAATTTGGAGATGTCACTTAAATGACACTTATATGTGACAATCGGATTGCTCTTTACATTAGTTTTAATCATGTCTTTCATGAGAGGACTAAACACTTTGAGATTGATGGTCCTTTCATTCGAGAGAAGATTGTATCTGGAGACATCAAGATTGAGTTCATTAACTCAAGTGATCAGTTACCAGATATTTTCACTAAGTCTTGATGGGAGTCGAAAATTGATTATATTTGTAACAAATTTGATACATTAGATTTGAATTCACTAGCTTGAGGAGGAATGTTAAATATATTAAATTATTATGTATCTTAGATAGATATCCTATCTTTATCTTTTATCTTTAGTTATTTTATTATTATTCCTTATTTGTATTTTAAGCCATATTTCTTCTATTATAAACATAGTATCCTATATTTTCTACATAAAGGGAGATTAATTTTATATATAGGTTTTCACTATATTTAACAAATTAAATTGTTAAATAAAATTTGAATATTTAAATTTGATTAATATCTTTTATAAATTTTAGTTTTAAACATCCATATTTTTAGAATAAAGTTTTATTTTAAAAGAAAAATTCAATTGATTGAAATATAAAATATTTTAAATACTCTTTTCAAACAATATTTGAAAAATAAACAGAATTTATTTACAAATACAAGTATCATGTACTTTAATTTTTTTAAATTATTAAAATATTTCCCTTAAAAAGTGTATCTTAAACTTAAAGTTGCATGTTAGAAAGTGGACTATGCATTTAAAAGATTTTTAATAATCTATAAATGGGATTTGTCTTTTATATGTCACATTTATTTATTTATTTATTAAAATTATATTTATAAAAAAATAATTATTTTACCAAATTTACTGTTTAAGTGACTTTTTTTAAAATTTATTTATTTTTTATTTGACTGCCTTTAAAGAAACCCTTTTTAATTAAAAAATATTTATAAAATAAATTATTACTGTTTACAATAAAATTATAAAAAATATTTAGATTTTAATTTATAATTATAATAATAACAATAATTTTATTATTTTTTATTATCATAAAAAAAGGTTAACACACGTGTTTTTCACTAATAATAATAGTTTATCCTGGTTTTTAGGTTTTAAATTATTTACATAAAGATATTTATTTGTTTACTTTATACAAATTTTAAAGGTGAAAATGTTTTTTTTCTTTTGAACTTCTATAATATTTTTTTTAATAAAATATGTTTTTTTTCCTACAAAGTAGTAATTTTAGTTGTATTTATAAAATAATTTCATTTATTTCCATCACTAATAATAAAATAAGTACTTTTGTCCTTATCATAAAACCAAACAATTACTTACATATGTAAAT
>Ga0209389_1003251_pt1 | contig 12994 bp, 11 predicted proteins | sample CowpearedBW_FD_187526 | JGI IMG/M metagenome (GOLD analysis project Ga0209389, IMG submission 187526) | Root nodule microbial communities of legume samples collected from California, USA - Cow pea red BW (SPAdes) (version 2) | ecosystem: Host-associated > Plants > Roots > Nodule | place: USA... | reverse complement strand
CTAATATTATTAATTAGTTACCTTCAACTATACCCTCTCATAACTAATATTACTCTATGATTTACTTGTATGCATGCAGAAAAGATCTAGTTGACATGGGATGGCTGCTTTAATATCGTGTTTTCATTTCTTGACATTGTCACCTGAAAAAGCAAAGGAGTGGCTAAAGAAGCAATTGATTCAATTGGACTTGTACAAGGCTAGAGTTGATGAAGTAAAAGATGTTGTTGAGAAGCTCAAGAACAAGAGAGATGATATTCAGCATAGAGTGGACGAGGAAGAACGTCGACATGGAAGAAGAATTCGAGTTGAAGTCAAAGAATGGATGGAGAGAGTGGATAAACTCATTCTCGAATATAGGGTCTTCCACGAGGATGAAATATGCCATAAATGTGCACTGTTTGAATTTTTTGATAGTGGTTACCTTCCGAAGCCAGGTATAAGGTATCGTCGAAGTAGAAAAGCAAAAGATATCGCAAAGCAGGCATATGGGTTACTGCAAGATGCAAAGTTTGACAGTTTATCTTATTGGCCTGGCCCACCTTCCATGGCAGCCTTTTTTTCTAACGTTGGTTATGAAAGTTATTCATCAAGGAATGACACTATGAAAAAGATTACTGATGAATTCCAAAAGCCAGGTGTTAGAATGATTGGTCTTCATGGATTGAGTGGTGTTGGCAAGACCACTTTAGTGAAAGAAGTTGTGAAAAAAGCTTTGAAAGATAAGATGTTTGAAGTGGTGACCATGGCAAGTGTCACAAAAAACCCTGATATAAGAAAAATCCAAGGACAAATTGCTGATATGTTGGGGGTTGTATTGGAGGAGGAAAGTGACATTGCAAGAGCTGCTAGGATACACCAGATATTGAATAATGAGAATGAGAGCACGCTCATAATCCTAGACGATCTTTGGGAAGAAGTGAACTTAGACCTGTTGGGGATTCCATGTGAATTAGAGAAAGAAGATGGTGTAGCAAATGTCCAAGGAAAATCCCCTAATGTTTATAGCTTGAAGAATGTCAATGATGGAAAATCCCCCGTCTTCGTTGGTTCGGCGAGTTTCAAAAAAGGAAGGTCACACGGTGTTGATGGTTCTAAGAATGTGAAGAAAGAAGAATCCCATGGTGGCGGTTTGAAGAATGTCAATGAAGGAAAATCCCACGTTGATGCTTTTGGTCGAGCGAAAGCAGAAAATATTGTTCCTCAGTACAAAGGGTGCAAGATTTTGATGATTTCTGAAATCAAACAAGTGTTGTTAAGTCAAATGGAAGGGAAAGAAGAGAGTATTTTCCCCGTGGATGTCTTAAAGGAGGAGGAAGCAGAGATGTTGTTCAAGAAAAAGGCAGGAATAAGTGATAAGAATTCTGAATATGACAAATTAGCAGCTCAAATTGCCAGCAAGTGTAAAGGGTTGCCAATGACTATAGTTACTACTGCAAGGGCATTGAAAAATAAGAGCCTTTCTGTATGGGATCAAACTAATCGAAAACTTGAATCTCAAAACTTAACTGGAGTACCTGAATTTTCTACGAAGTTGAGTTATGAACTTTTAGAAGATGAGGAACTTAAGTACACATTCTTGCTTTGTGCTCGCATGGGTCATGACGCATTGATTATGGACTTGGTGAAATATTGTATTGGTTTTGGTTTTCTTCAGGGAATCAACACAGCAAGGCAAACCAGAGACAAATTATTTATGCTGGTTGCAAAGTTAAAAGAGGCAGGTTTGTTGTCTGACAGTTATTCAAGTGACCATTTTACCATGCCAGATACTGTTCGCAGAGCAGCTTTGTCCATAGCATATAAAGAAAATCAATTGTTTACAATGACAAATGGAAGGCTAGATGAATGGCCAGATAAACTTCAAAGGTATGCTGCAATTTCCTTACATCATTGTGATTTCATTGAAGATTTTCCTGGGAAGTTAAATTACCCAAGACTTAGAGTCCTTGAAATAGTTAATAATATTCCACGTCCGAAAATACCCAAAAACTTCTTCAAAGGAGTGAAAGAACTTAGAGTGTTGATATTGACCGGTATTCATCTCCCCCTCATTGATTCATCAGTTTCATCCTTGTATAAACTTAGAATGCTTTGTTTGGAGCAATGTTCCATGCTAGATGAGGAATTATCCATCATAGGAGTGCTGAAAAGGTTAAGAGTTCTTAGTCTTTCAGGATCTGATATTAAAAGTTTGCCAAATGAGTTGAATGAGTTAAAAATGCTACAAATTTTTGACATAAGCAATTGCCCTAAACTTAAAAAAATTCCACATGGTGTCATATCTAGCATGGTAAGTCTGGAGGAGTTGTATATGAGAAATACCTTGATTCAATGGGAGGATGAAGAACAAACACGTCAAAGTAAAATAGCTCTTCTTTCTGATTTGAATCATTTGAATCAATTGACAACTCTAGACATACAAATCCCAAATGTTTCCTATTTGCCAAAGAATTTGTATTTTGACAAGTTAGATAGTTACAAGATTGTTATTGGAGATTTGAGTTCATTTTTAGAGACTGGTTTCCAAATGCCAGAGAAATATGAAACATTGAAATTTTTGGCTGTACAATTGGAAAATGGATCTGACATTCATTCTCTAATGGGGATCAAAATGTTGTTTGAAGGAGTTGAAAATTTGTTTCTAGAACTTAATACTGTCCATGAAAAGCACAACAGTGTCCATGAAGCTCATAATATTGTCCACGACCTTTTTTATAGATTGAATTTGAAAGGATTTCCATATCTCAAACATTTGTGGATTGTAAATAATTCTACCATTCAATCTCTCATCCATCCAAAGGACAGGCAATACCCTGAGAAAGCTTTTCCAAAATTGGAGTCACTAAGTCTCTATAATCTCAAGATGGATGAAATATGCTCATGTAAACTTTCAGAACCCTCCTTTGGTAAACTGAAAGTCATTAAGATTAATCTCTGTGGTGAATTGAAGAATGTATTCTCAATTTCCATGGTTGGGCTTTTAAAAGTTCTTGAAACAATTGAAGTTTCCGAATGTAGCTCTTTGAAGGAAGTTATCTATGTGGGACCACCTATCAACCCTGAAAAAACTGTGATTCCTATGCTTCCTGAATTACGCTATTTGAAGTTGCATTCTTTGTCTAAATTCATAGGGTTTGATGCCACTCCTTATATAGAAGGAGAGGAAAGAAAACTTTTCCACGAAAAGGTGCGTTTAAAATTATCCTTTAAATTTCTTAATCTTTTAGAACTAAAATTTCTTTTTTCACATTTTTGTTCTGTTCAACTAAAAAAAGGAAAGTGTTTGTAAGGAGTTAAACTTTAAAATCAACTCCTTAGTTTTTTAAAATCATGTGTCTCTTTGCAGGTTGGAGTTTCAAAATTACAGAGACTAGAGTTGTCCTCGATCCAAATTGATGTAATATGGAGTGTCAGGAGCCAATCTTCAGAAATATTATCTTTTGAAAATTTGACACATTTGGACGTGAATGGTTGTTGGAAACTAAAATCTTTGATGTCATTTACAATGGCCAATTGTCTGGTGAATCTTCAAAGCCTTTATGTAAGTGACTGTAAAAAGATGAGTTGTATCTTCCTACCTAAACAAGATACAGAGAAGGATATTATGGTAAGAAAATCGGTCTGGTTAGATTCAATGCTACAATTTGAAATTGCACACCCACAATCGATGTTTCAAATAGTACAATAACTGATGTTGATTGTTTATAGATCTATAATGTTATATTAGTCCATTTCAAATTTTAAGAGTTTTTAATGTTTGTTATAATCAAAGTACTTATTGCTTTTTCTTTTTGTTGATTTGGTTTCTCTATTTTATAAATAATTTGACTAACTTATGACTGTTGTGTACCAAAACAGGGTAGCATCTTTCCAAAATTGAAGAATATGAAACTTTCCAACCTGATTAGTCTGAGTAAGATATGGTATCCCAAACTCCCTTCAGACTCCTTTTACACACTAGAAACTCTAATTATCGAGGAGTGTCACAAACTTGAAAATGCAGTGGAAAGAATATTTGGGAGTCTATGCAACTTGAGAGTTACAAATTGCAGGTCCATGGAAGCCATATTTAATATATGTGAGCAAGTCGGGGATGTAGCTAATAACTTGCAAGATGTTCATTTAGAAACACTCCCAAAATTGGAGATTGTATGGAGAATTAATAATAAAGACCTCGTAGGGATTCCCAAGTTTAACAATCTAAAGAGGATCTTGGTTCAAGATTGTGAGAGCTTGGAATATATATTTCCATTTTATGTAGCCAAGAATCTTGATAATCTTGAATCTCTTGTGGTTTGTGATTGCTGTGGACTGAATGAAATTGTTGCCAAAAGGGAAGTTACCAACACGGATAGAGCAAAATTTAACTTTCCTAAACTAAGCACCATCAAATTTTCAGACCTGCCAAAACTTACGAGTTTTTACCCAACGGCTTATGATTTATCCTGTCCATTGAATGAGTTGTCTATTAAATTTTGTAACAATCTGGAACCATTCAACAACGGAACCGAGCATGCACAAAGAAATCATTTACATGTATTCTTTCCTGAAGAGGTACTAGTACTGCATCCTTCAACTCTTTATCATCACTTTCTAATTCTTGCAAAAATAAATAGAAAATGATCAAAGTGGAAACAAATTCTTCCACTTTTATTTAAATATATGTACATATATATATATGAATGTACTAATCCTTTTCTTTACATGTTTATAATTTATAGGTAATCAATAACATAAAGTCCATGCAAATTGAGTTTTGGCATGCAAAGTCACCAAGCAGTTATATGGGTAAAGGGAACCATCGAAGGGATAACTTAGAAGAGCTTTCCTTATCTAGATTAATGAATACTGAGATTTTATACTCTTTCCTACATAGAAATCCTAATTTGAAGAGCCTATCACTGAATAATTGTTACTTTGAAAATATATTGCCTCTAAAGGAAGATACTGAAATTGAAAACTTGGGAGTAGTTCCAAATCTGAAAAGCTTGATGTTGATAGACTTGCTGAATCTCAAAGAGATAAGCTTTGAACCCGCCATAATTCTTGAAAGGTTAGAGTTCTTGATTTTGAAGAACTGTTGTAATATGATTACAATAGCACCTTCCTCTGTATCTTTTACTCGCTTGAAAAATCTAGAAGTGGTCAAGTGTGATCGATTACAAAGTCTAATGTCAGCATCTACTGCAAAAAGTTTGGTTCAGCTCAACACCATGAAAGTAGTGAAATGTGAATCCCTGATGGAAATAGTAAGAAAGGATGGACAAAAATCTGACAGAGTTGTTTTTCAACAATTGAAAGCCCTAGAGCTTGTTTCACTTAAGAACCTCAAGAGTTTTTGTGTCTCTGATTGTGACTTTGAATTTCCATCTTTGGAGAAATTGGTTGTGAGCGCATGTTATAATATGGATAAATTTTCAGAAACAGTCACCAGCTCACCAATTTTACAAAATGTACATGTTGTACATGGAAAAGAGAACAAACGATTCTGCTGGGAAGGAGATATAAATGCTACAATACAAAAAATGTTCGAGGAAATGGTATGTAATTATGTATGTTTTCTTGATTAAATTTTTCTTTTCTATTTTGTTATTTTTAAAAGTTAACTTCAAACCATGAAATTACTTAAAAAATTGTGTGAATTTGTGGGTAATAGAAAACAAGTCAAAGAATTATGTTTTTGGCTTCAGTTATCATTTTAAAGAACCGAAATATGAAAAACGCTACCCAATTATTATCTAACCAAAATGTACAAGAAAAATCAATAACAAGTTGTCTTTGAGTGAGTCATTACACAATGAACTTACACAATATATATTCACAGAAATTTTTTGAAGGCATGGAGGAGATAAGCCTTTCGGAACATCAAGAACTACACGAAACTTGGCAACGAGGAGCTGGTCTGCAAAAGAAAAATAGCTGGTTTTATAGTTTGAAAATTTTGAAGCTTGAGAACTGTGTAATTCAACCATGTGCAATTCCATCTAATATTCTTCCTTATTTGATGAGCTTAAAAGAACTGCAAGTACGAGGTTGCAACAATGTAGAGGTAATTTTTGAGATGAATGCTGAAGAGAGTACTGCATCAGCAATCCACTTGCAAAAATTGACTTTAGAAAAGTTACCACACCTTAAGGATGTGTGGGAAAGAAATGATAAAGGAACCAAGAGCTTTCAAAATCTGAAGCTAGTCAATGTCAGTGAATGTAGAGACCTGCAAACTGTGTTTCCTTTTACCTTGGCAAAAAGTCTTAAGAAGCTTGACGAACTTAAAATAATGCATTGCCATGGATTGCATGAAATTGTTAGAAAGGAAGAGGACACAACAGCTGTGTTTGTGTTCCCTTGCTTAACTACACTGAAACTTGCTGATCTGCCAGAGCTCCTTTACTTTTACCCAGACTCATTTACTTTGGAATGCTCTACGTTAAAGGAACTAGTCGTGTGGAAGTGTCCAAAGATGGAGCTATTTGGAAGTGCTAACAGACAATCCATTTTCTTTGATCTGAAGGTAATTAAGTAACATGCAATGAACACTTTTATTTTATCCGTATCTCTCTCTCTATGTATATATTTTAAGTTTCACCTTTTAATACTCTCAGTCCTTGCTTTTTATTTGATTTTCTTTCACTAGGACATTAGCAACCTTGAAGTATTGATACTTGGCTGGGAACACACATTGGCGTTAAGGACAATGCTGGGAGAACCTATGGACAACCTCAAATATTTAAATGATATTCAGCTTGTATTTATTATTGATGAGAACGAAAGACCTGATTTTCCCATTCAAATACTCCAGAAGATGCCCAATTTAACAAAATTGACTATACACCATTGCAGTTGGCTCGAGGTATTTCAAACTCAAATCCCAGAAATTGTTGAGAAAAGGGTGCTTACACACTTGAAATCATTGAGACTGAATGGTGTGTCGAAACTCCAGTCAATTGGGTCAGAGGACTCACCATGGTTAAACCTGCTTTGTGACAGTGAAAAGCTCCAACATTTAGAGGTTGTCAATTGTCCTGATTTGAAAACACTAGTGCATTTTACTCCTTCACCTTCAGTGTCTTTTAAGCATGTGAAAGAAATGTACATAGCCAATTGTCAAGATATGAAGTATTTATTCACATTACAAGCAGTGAATAACTTAGAGAACCTTGAGTATATAGAAGTCAATAACTGTGAATCAATGGAAGCAATAGTCTTGAAAGTTGAGGATGACAAAGAGATCCAATTACAGCGGTTAAAACACATAGATCTAAATCATTTATCAAGCTTGAAATGCTTTTATTCAGGTGATGCCACTTTGCAGTTGCCCTCCTTGATCCAAGTGGACATATGGATGTGCCCCAAGATGGAGTTTTTCTCTAGAGGACGCATACAGCTGAATTCTTCATTTAGAGGAATTGAAGCTTTAAACGTCTCAAGGGATGAATTGGTCTTCTACCTTGATCTTAACTCTTCGGTAAAAAAGGTGTTCCTACAACAGGTAATTCTGAATCAATTAATTATGACTCTAGTTTGAGTGAATTTAAAGAATATAAGACAATAACCATTGTAGATTTGTAGTGTTGTTTTATAGATAAACAAAGCCGAGCAGGAAATGGATATATCTGATGATAAAAGTATTGTAATATTTACAGGAGTTTTTTCAAGCCGTGGACCCGGTTTGTAAACTTGGTCTGGAAAACAAATGGTGGGCCAATATGGAAACTTTGAAGCTGCAAAACTGCACTCTATCATATGCAATTCCATCTTACATTCTTGCTCTTTTAAAGAACTTAAAGGAGCTAGAAGTACGAGATAGCAACCAAGTAAAGGCAATTTTTGATATAAATGACGACACTGAGATTAACGAAACAGAATCCCAATTGAAGATATTGACATTAATTGGCCTATCAGAGCTGACACATGTGTGGGAAAAGGACACTCACAGAATTCTCATCTTTCGCAATCTACAACAGGTTGTTGTTAGTAATTGTGCAAAGCTGCAAATTTTATTTCCTACTTACCTGGCAAAAGGTCTCAAGGATCTTAATAAGCTTAAAATATATAAATGTAAAAATTTGCAAGACTTAGTTGAACAGGAAGAAACAACATGTGTTACAGAAAAGTTTGTGTTCCCTTGTCTAGAGGATTTGGAACTCCGTAACTTGCCCCGGGTCACTTGTCCTAAAATGTTCACTCTGGAATTCCCCTCCGTAAAATTCTTAGATGTGAGGAGTTGTGATGGTTTAGGGTTATTTAAGAGTGTATATGATCCCATGGGTGAGGGTACTTCAAGCAGCAGACTTCCTCTTATATCAGATCCAAAGGTAAGTGAAGCATCAGAGAATCTGCAATTACAACTTTTTTATCCTTTCACCTTTTATCTAATTCACATGTCTTTCGATCTGATTCGTTTCTGGCTCTAATTGTTAGGTCATTTCCAACCTGGAGAAACTGACTCTTGAGTGGAAACAAATTTTGCCATTAAGCTTATGGCTTAAGTCACAACAATCTACAGAAGGCCTCCCAAATTTAAACAGCATTTACGTGTCTTTCTTTGGCGCCAAGGAGAATGAAATACCCATGTTGCCCATTGAAATACTCAAGGCTCCAAATTTAATAGAAATGAATGTAATGCATTGTGAAAGTCTCGAGAATTTCCTTGTTCAAAATGCTAAAATTGGCGAGGAGGAGATGTTAGGAAAGTTAACAATGTTGAGCCTATCTGATGTGTCCACTACACAGTTATTTGAGTTAAAGTACTCCTCAAGTTTAAACATCTTTGAGAGGCTCCACAGATTATTTGTTTCCCACTGTCCCCATTTGACAACATTAGGAGTACATTCTACTTCTACAGTGTCTTTCTCTTGTTTGAAAGAAGTGTCTATATACAACTGTCCAAACTTGAAGAACTTATTTACATCTTCAGCTGCCAAAATGTTAATGAACCTCGAGGAGATTAGTGTCTTCGAATGTAAATCACTAACAGAAATAGTGGTTAAAGAGGGAGATGCAACTTCTGAAGCCATTAAATTTGAGCGACTCCACACCATTTATCTACAATCTTTAACAAGTTTAGTATGCTTTTATTCCGGTAGTGAGACTCTGCAATTATCATCTCTGAAAATTGTGACAATATCGAGCTGCCCCAACATGGAGATTTTCTCCCAAGGAATTGAATCCCTTATGGGAATTACGTTATCCATAGACCTGGAACCAAATGATTTACCTCCTCCACAAGATCTAAACACCAGAATAAAAGGGATATCACAACGAAAGGTAAACATTTCAAGGATGTGTTTGGAACGATATTTATAATTTATTTAACCTTATCATATTCAATGCATATTCATAAGTAATTTATAAAATTTATAGAAGTAAACTTTTGTAATGTTTTCAGGAGTTTATTGAATCAGTGGACAAGGAGTGTTTTTCTGATTATCTTAAGCTACAAGAAGATCCACATTGTAACTTTCGCCTGCAAAACCGATGGTTGAGCGATTTGGTTAGTTTGAAGCTTCAAAACTGTACTCTGTCATGTGCAATTCCATCCCATATTCTAGCTCTTCTAAAGAGCTTAGAAGAGTTGGAAGTACGGGATAGCACAACAGTAGAGGTACTTTTTTATATGAATGACAGTGAGAGTATGGAGATAGCATCCCGGTTGAGGATTTTGACCTTAGAAGGGCTATCGAAGCTGACACGTGTTTGGGAAAACAACAAAAATGGAGTTCTCATCTTTCCAAATCTGCAACAGGTAGTTGTTAGCGATTGTAAAAAATTGAAAACCCTATTTCCTTCTTCCCAGGTAAAAAATTTTAAAAGTCTCAAAGGAATTAAAATAAATTTTTGTGATGAGTTACGAGAAATTGTAGAAAAAGAAGAAGACAGAGAAGAAAAGTTTGTGCTCCCTTGTTTAGAGAAGTTGAATCTTTCTTTGTTGTCAAAACTCACTTGCTTTTACCCTGAAACATTTGCTTTGGAATGCCCAGCCTTAAATGAATTATCTGTGTCTGATTGTGATGAATTGGAGTTGTTTCAATGTGCACATTCCACGGGTGAGGGTACTTCAGTTAACAGACGACCTCTGATCTCAAGTCTAGATGTAAGTGCGCAACAAAGAATCTACACTCTAAGTTGTTTCCCTTTTTTTTGTCTAAGTCAGTTCTTAATTTCTATTGAATTTGATTTTGCTTTAATTGTTAGGTCATTTCAAACCTGAGAGAATTGAATCTCGATTGGAAACATATTCTGGCATTAAGATCAAGGTTTAGGTCTGAAAAATTTAAAGGGGTCTTCAAATTTGTAAACAAAATGTTACTGGACTTGGACGGTGATGTGGGTGAGATGCCTATAGTGCTCAATGAAATACTCCATAAAGCACCCAATTTAATAGAAATGATGATGGTTATGCAAAAATGCAATAATCCGGAGATTTTCCTTGCTCAAAACCCCAAAATGGGTGAGGATGGGATGCTCTTACAGTTAAGAAAATTGATACTAGTCGAAGTATCTGCTATCCGGTCCATCCAGTCAGAGAACTCATCGTGGTTAAACACAATCTGCGAGAAGGTTCACGAATTACATGTCTTTGAATGCCCTGATGTTGAAACAATAGGAGTGCATTCTACTTCTACAATGTCTTTCTCTTTTCTGAAAAAAGTGTTTGCAAGCGACTGTCCCAAATTGCAGTATTTATTTACATCTTCAGTCGCCAAGAAGTTAGTGAACCTCAAAGAGATCATGGTCACAGAATGTAAATGTCTGAAAGAAATAGTGTCAAAAGAGGGAGATGAACATGAACAGAAAGGAGAAGGTGAAGATGAAGATGAAAATGAGATGATATTCATGAATCTTGAGATTTTGACTCTTATCTCATTAGACAACTTTGAAAGCTTTTACACGGGGAGTTCCACTTTGAATTTCCCATCCTTGAGAAGAGTGAGGGTTGACAAATGCTTCAGCACCAAAATTTTCCGTCGTCGTGATAAAGTGCCTCCGAAATTTAATGTAATGATAGATGAAATCCGTTGTAAAGGTGATACAAAAGCTCTGATCATGCAACAGTTTGAGGAGGAGGCATCCTGAGTTAGTATGGTGACAAATTCCCTTCACTTGTAAGTTAGTACATTATTTCATTATCTATTCCACTTAGAAATGGAATTGGCATATGCTGAACAACTTCTACTCACTAATTAGTGTGAAGGCCTTCATCATCTAATAACTTTTCTCTGTTTTTGCATTTTACATAAATGAAGAAATATGAAATGTTAAATCAAAATATATATTTTCCCTAATAAGTGTTGGTCATCACTAATCACGTCTTTTTTGTAAATAATTTGGTTCAGGAAATTGTGTCAGCTGAAAGAAACTTGCTGTCGTTGCATTTGCTTATGGTAGGTACCCTTGAAAACATGTTTTCTTCTTTTTATCAAGCACGCCAACAGAGAAGACATGGAATCTTAGTGAGTTTATTTTCCTTCTTACATTTATAAGTGTCCATCTTTGTAAAGCTTGGATCTTAAAATTAATGATAACATTACAAGTTTATTCTTAAAGATTGAAAGGAAAGGAAAGTTCAGACATGAATAGATTTACATTGTTCCACTCTCTAACCATAGATCTTTAAAAAATACTGAAACTGCAGGAATCAGGGGACTCAAAGATGGAAAAGATAGCGACCTGACTACAACTATCAACAAATAGAGGGCTTTTTCTTTGTGTTTAAGTGCATTGTTCATGAATAAAGTTTCCCTATATACCTACAGGAAACGTGAATGCTTCTCAACATATGTATATTTGTTTTTGAATAAGTGTTGTTCTTGTATTCATACAGGAGCTGATGCGTGTTGCTTTAGGAGGTTTGAATTGTTTTAAATTAAGTTCTTGAAGGGTTTTCCATGAATAAATTTGATATGAGTTTATCTGTAGAGAAAGATGCTCCACGGATAAGTTGGAAATTGAGCAATGCATCTCTAGACATGTTGGCTTTCTCTGCCATAAGGTGTTTCATGAACTATACTGCAATGTATGTGTGTGTATGTACTATATTTCTTAAGTTGTAAAATGAATGTCTTTTTTGAATAAAGTTGGCAGAGGCGTGTATTGTTTTTAAGTTATAAAAATATTTGTTCATATATGAAGTTATTACCTCATAGAAACTAAGTCTACTCCAAATGTTTTTCATTGTTTTTCATCAATTTTAGTTCTTATGATTAGAGTTAGATAATGAAACTATTAAGAATTCAAATGAGTTAAAAAAATTACATGAATAAAATAATTGAATAACATTTAAAAAAAAATCTACGAACACTCTCAGCTTTAAGCTTTAACTCGGGAGCAATTTCATGATCTATTGTATGATTGAATCATGACTCTTTGATGATAAATATCCTCAATATCTCCCATCTCTATGTTAATGTTCTTAAATTCCATTTTGCACTTTTATACATCACACTTTTTAGTGACTTATATCATCCATTTTAGCTGATATTTTTTATATAGGAAAAATGGTAGTTTAGATTTGAACTAATTTGGAAAAACTAAGAAACATTGTTTTAATAGAAACGTCATTTTTAAGCAATTTTTCTGTGAAAAAACATTTAGTCAAAATAATTTGCTGAATTTCTAAAAAATATTTTGTAGAAGTTTTTATGTTTTTTTCTTAAAAATATAATATGAAATAAATATTTGTAAGATTTTCTTGTAAACTAGTCTTAGACCCGTATTTATGTGCATTTTTTATGCACATATCGTTGTTTTTTTTTTTAATTTGTGTTAAGAAAATTAATTAGTTATTATTATATTTAAAAAATAATTTATTTATATAATAATATTAAGTGCTATAATTATATATAGTTATAAATATAATATTTAGATACATAGTAAAATAATATAAAAAAGTTAAATAATTAATTATGGGTATATTTTTATAATTAATTAAATAAAAATAAGTAGTATGATTTTAATATTGATTTCTTTAAATTAATGTAATAACATAGAA
>Ga0209389_1003244_pt1 | contig 13002 bp, 16 predicted proteins | sample CowpearedBW_FD_187526 | JGI IMG/M metagenome (GOLD analysis project Ga0209389, IMG submission 187526) | Root nodule microbial communities of legume samples collected from California, USA - Cow pea red BW (SPAdes) (version 2) | ecosystem: Host-associated > Plants > Roots > Nodule | place: USA... | reverse complement strand
CTCCCTATCGTAATTTGGTTGGCCTAAGTCAATTTACATCTTCTTTTGACAAAAATCATAGTGTTATTAAAAAATGGTTCCATTTTCATCCTGTTTTCTTATCTCTTTTGTCGTGATAAGAACACAAAGGACAAAGCATGAATGTAATATTACACATATTCACGATGTTATTTTCAATTAAACAGTTGAGTGATATACCTATTTCGATGACTTTTGTTGGCCCCATCAAAATAATTTTTTCTTTCTGATTAAAGTTTTTTTCTGTTTCGGTAATTGGTACTGTACTTTGTATATTATTTGGGCACAGAATTATGGTGCTGGTTAATACTGTGATAGTGCATATTGTGTCCATTTACGAGCGATGAGAACAATTCCTTTTACTTTAGTTGCTTCTTCTTGGACTCGTTTTTTGGCGTCATGATTCCCAAATAATTTTGTTAGTGTCACATAAGTTGGAACTAAGTTATATAGCGTAAAAGATCTAAAGTTATGCACCGACAGCTTGATGATACTAAAGTTGATGTTAAAGTGCACTTTCTTTGTGTATGGTAAAGTTGATATTTTTTTTTAATTGTTTAAACAAAAGATATTAGGGTTCCAAAGTTCAAGTGGTCTTTAACTTGGTATTTCATTTTTTTTGTTAATTTAGACAAGACAACAAATATGATAACATAGAAGGAAAGCAAAAAATATATCGAAGTGTATTTGATTATATGTACGTTGACATCTAAAACTCACACAACACAAATGTGTACTAATACATAAACAATAATAATAATAATTACGATAATCGAAAATGATATGAATTATGTATTGTATAAATTATTTTTATTATATAAATATCTTGTTTTTATTTTAAAATAAATAAATTGGCGCAAAAATGATACGAATGAAATGGTTAATATAACGGAGTGTCTATTATTTATCATATCATGGCTGTGAGAGAAGTAACTGACAGACGTAATGCAATTGGTGGGGCACATAAAATCGAAACGAGATTCTTACGAAGGAAGACATGACTAAGTGAGGTGTGAAGTCTAATCAGTTCGGGTGTGTATATTGTCCCAACTGAAAATTGTAGCATTCATTATCCACAACCACAACGACCACTTAGCACCAAAACCAGTTAAAAAAAATAATTAAAAATCTTTCTATAATATTTTTATTCAAAAAAAAAAATAACAACAAATTAAATATATTAATATATGAATATTCAACAATAAATCGTTGAAAACTCTTATAATAATATAATAAGTAAAGATTTTATTGATTAAATTAAATCCGTGAAAAATAAACGCAGGCGATGGAAGGGAAAGGACAAAGCAGTGCAAGTTGAGGGTTTAATCAATCCGCATATATCTCCAAAGTCGAAAACAAATACACTGTGCTGTGGCAATGAATGAATGAATGAACGAAAACACAGAATCAGGGTCCGGGGTTCACGCGCGCATCACGTGACGAACGGACCCAATGGGAAAAAGATTGGCCCCATAATCCAATGAGTTTCTATTATTGGGAGCCCAATCATAATTAATTGACGCAACCTTTTTTCACCCTTCAACTTTTCTTTTTTTATCCTTCACAGAATAATATAATTAATGCAAGAATAAATTCTTCACCCTTTTTGACTTCTTTTATGAACTCCTCCCGTCTCTTTTCATGGAAAGAAATACATGATTCATCATTGTTATCACCCCACAATCTGCGCCAAAACTGCTACCTAAACTCTCAACTCAATAAATATTCTCCCTTTTTTATAATATTTAATTTCGTTATTAATATTGATGAATAAAATAAAAAGCAGTCCTAATACAATTAAGGTGTACGAAATTATTGAAATTAAAAAATTTTGTTATTATGGAGAAAGGATATATGTGGCTGTGAAATGAATTGATTGTTGGGTGGGAGTCGGAAGAGAAAGAAAAGAAAATAGAATAGAATAGAAGTTCCGACGTGGCGTGGTGGAGTGAAGAAAATGGGAGAGTGGTGATGATGGAAAATGAAAAGGAAGGAGTTCAAATGATTGTGATGAGGAAGGTGTTGGTGCGTGAAGGGACAAAAGAGGGCGACACCCACGAATTTGTCCCAGAAGTGGGGCCGGGTGTGGAGGTGGAAACGGTGGTTGGAGCACGTGTGGTGGAGGAAGCCATGTTGGTCCACGTGAGTTGGGGCTCCTCAGGTTTTTGTTCCACACCTTCCTTCATTTTCGTAGCCCCTCTTTCCCACGTGAACCAGACTCACCCCTGTCCCCCCTCTCTATAATCACATCCATCACATGATACAATCACTCACCAACATGCTAAATTATCAAAACCTATCAATTATTTCCTTCTAAATTCTAATCATGCCCAATGCGTTGATTTCGACAACACCTGATGGCGGTAAAGCGTAAAACCAAGGGCGATGATGGGGTCCCTGCCCTCCACGTTTGACCTCAGCCGTTGATGTAGGGGAACTCCCATTTCTTCAGGTGCCACCTGCCCCACCGCGTTAAATGCTTTACACACCTCTCTTTCTTCTTCATTCTCATCCTCTCTAAACTTCAACGCTTTCTCCTAACCTTCAAATATTACTATACATGATGGGATATACAAAATTTTGTTTGATACTTGAAATACTTTATAAAGCAGGCCGGGGTTATACACGTTTAGACTCTGGTGATAATAATATAAAAAATAAGTGTTTATGTGAGATAGTAGGATCTACTATATTTGAAAGGTTGTGTGTAGGAAATGGAGGTAGGAAATAATAAGGAGAGAGAATGGGAATTGTATTATTATTTGTGGGGCAAAAGCCATGATTCAGATAATTGGAGCTTCCTGACATAAAGTCATGATTGAACTCTCCACTCACACCCATTTTCCCTCCTTTCTATATAATCCCCTCTAAACACACACCACTTCTCCACTTCTCCACTTCATACTCACTCACCCATTAACTCTCTCACATTATTTGAGATGACGGCTCAAAAGGAAGATTTGGGTTTGAGTCTAAGCTTGAGCTTCCCTCACAACGCTCCAACCCCTCTTCATCTCAATCTTCTCTCTACCCCCACTTATTCTTCTTCTCCTTCAAGCCACAACCCTCACAAACCCTCTTGGAACGACCCTTTCGCTTCTTCAGGTCTGTATAATACCATTCCCAAACCTTCCATTCTCTGTCTCTTGTTTCTTTCCGGATCTGCACCAATTTTCTTCTCTTTTACTTTAACCACGTACCTTAGCACAATACTTTCTCACTTTTCTTCTTTTACATTTTCCACAACTTTTACTATTCTGCACTCCTTTTCACCTCTTTCCATGCTCATTCAAAGCTTCCTAATTTTCCCAACCCCTCTTTCAATATCTCCACTTTCTTCTTCATCCATTTCTGGTTATCCTAAACGCTGTCCTTTTTGTGCATGCAGGTGAAGCTGGATCGTTCCTCCGCGGAATCGATGTGAACCGGTTACCTTCTGCGGTTGATTGCGAAGAGGAAGCGGGTGTCTCGTCTCCGAACAGCACGGTTTCTAGCGTCAGCGAAAAGCGTAGCGAGAGGGAAGCCAATGGGGAAGAAGAGCACGACACAGAAAGAGGTTGTTTCAGAGGCATCAGCGACGAAGAAGAAGGTGAAAATTGTAGAAAGAAACTCAGACTCTCCAAAGACCAATCCATTATTCTGGAAGAGAGTTTCAAAGAACACAGCACTCTTAACCCGGTAAGTGACAGGGTTCCAGGTTCCGATCAGTTTCGTATTTGTTATGTCCAATGTATGTGTTTCATGTTTTTTTTTTCTCTAACGTGAGTGCGTGTATTGTTGCGTGCAGAAACAAAAGTTGGCACTGGCGAAACAGTTGGGTCTTCGAGCAAGACAAGTGGAGGTGTGGTTCCAGAACAGAAGGGCAAGGTGGGTTTATTTCACTGATATTCGTTTGTGTTGTCTTTTTCACGAGAAAAATGAAGTAAAATAAATTGAAAACAAATTTCAGGACGAAGCTGAAACAAACGGAGGTGGACTGCGAGTTTTTGAAGAGGTGCTGTGAGAATCTGACGGAGGAAAACAGAAGGTTGCAGAAGGAAGTGCAAGAGCTGAGAGCACTGAAACTCTCCCCTCAGTTCTACATGCACATGACTCCACCAACCACTCTCACCATGTGTCCCTCTTGTGAGCGCGTCGCTGTTCCCTCTTCCGCTGCCGTTGATGCCGCCGCGCGTCACCATCACGTGCCCCAGACCCACTCTCGGGCCTTCCCCATTGGCCCATGGGCCACCTCTGCCGCTCCTATTTCACACAGGCCCTTCGATGCCCTCCGTCCCAGATCTTGACTCGCCGAAAGAAAACGACAAAACGGTTGGAATAGTATCGGAGCCATGAATTCTGCGTTCAAAGTGTGGTCTAAGATATGGTGGTTAGAAAAACTGATTTTGTGGGTCTCAAATGTTTTGTACCAGTTTGACCCTTCGTCTTTTCTTTTGGGTTTCGGGGGCATGGCCTGGTCTAGCTAGTTTAGTTAGGTTTTCTTTTCACTCTCTGATACTTACTGCGTTAAAAAAACTCTCGCCAATTATCGGAGGAGACTTTGTTGTAAAGTTCAATGGTCTTGATTAATTAATTAATTAATTATATGTAATATAGTTTTGTTTTTGTGTAAGCAGATTTTGTTCTCGTATAAAGTCAAATTTGTTGCATGTTGAAAAGATCCTGAGTTGATTTGGGTGATGCTGCAAATAGTGGGGGCTAACTACGGGTTTCGGGTACGAATTTGACAAAATAAAATGGGAATTACACCTTTAAAAGGAGTTTTGCCTTGAATGACCAGACAATGGTTCAAGAAATTTGGGTGAATATGGATCCCAATCCAATTCAAAGTTCTACTTACATAATTGTTTTATTAAAACTTTCCTCTCTCTCCTTCACACACCTATCAGGCTATTGTCTGGCTAAATTGGTTAATAAATGTCTTGTAAGGTGTAAGGTGTGATTCCCAACATTTACTGCATCATCTTCAACTAGACTCGTTAAATTTAAATACTTTCTCATAAAACCTAATGTATCGGTAAGAACTAAGATAGTCCAGATGGGTCATTTTGGTCCATTTAGGTTTTTTCCACTTTTGGTATACTAAAATTGGATCGGGTTGAATGAGGCCCACATCAAAAACATATTAACAACTAGAAAATTTTTTTTTGAACAGTTGCTTGTTGTGGTAACTAAAATTGTGATGAAAGAAAAACGAGTTAAAAATAAAAATTTAGAGTCGTCTTTATTTCTGGTAAACTATGAAAAACTATAAAAATAAAAAATTAATAATTTCTGGTAAACTATGAAAAACTATAAAAATAAAAAATTAATAAGAAATTGGGTGTTGTATTTTAATATTTGTTCTTTCAAACTTAAAATAAGTATGAATTTACGTTTTAAATTCATTTAGAGTAAATTGAGAACTCAGGTAAGGTTTTACTATAGGAATGTGACTCCGAATATGGATATAAAAGTTTTTATATTTTTAGATTATATTTTTTTTGTAAATGGGAATGAAAGTGTTATACAATAATTTATATATGAATATATGATGTCTTAAAAAAATTGTGAAGTGTAAAAATAAATTAAACAAATAATAAAAAACATACTGTTGTTGCTTTGAGAAGTATTTTTGTTGTATTTAATTTTGTCTTTGATTGTCTATTTTTTATCTGTAATAATAAACATAAAAAGGATTACTGATAAAAATGTTAAATTATGTTGAAAATATGATTTTTTACATGACAGGTGTCCGATGTTTTACTATGTATGAACCCAAAGAGAATTAATATGGATCGAAAAGAAAAGAAACTGACGTTTGAAAAGTAGGCTTAAAGCCCAATTAAATTGGGCCGTAACCCGACTCATATACGAACCCAATGAAATGAAATGTTAGAACGAAAAAACAAAAACAAAAAAAAGTGTTTCAAAAACCCTCCAATTCCAATCTGTATTTCCCTCTACGAGACACAGAGTAGTTCTGTTGGGGGCATGGACGCCTTTCTTCACTGAAGTAAAAATCCGCACCGTTTTGTAATCTCGCACCTCATTTCGGTGTTCTTTCAAATTTATCTGAGTTCATCGTTTGGTTATCTTTGAGACATGGACAGGCGGCACAACGGACTCACCGTTCCGTCGAGTTCCAACGGCGGCACCGCCGCAGTAAGATCTTCATCTCCGACGCTGCTACCGAACTACAGTAGCCGGTTAGTTCAGGTACGATCTCGTTCTCTCAATTTTAACTTCCGCGCTCCTTGCTGTGAACTACTTCGTAAACCCTAGCTTTCTGTCACCAACATGCTGTTTGGTTGGGAGTTTTGTATTCCTACCTTCTCATTTCTCATTTCAACTGGTAGATATGTTTTGTTAATGTTTGAATTATGAAAGGCTTCTGCTACTGTTGCTGTTTCTGCAAGTTGAGTCTTATTGACCGTACCAGTTTTTATTTTCTTTCATTGAAATCATGTGCTTCAGCTATAGTTTTACTCTTTCTGTCGACGTGCTGTTTATCGCTGGAGTGGACTTTTTTTATTCTGTTTGCAATGCTTTTAGATTCGTAGTTGTTGAGTTAGACTCAGGTGGTACTTTGAGCTGTATACTGTGAATGGAGATCATCAGTGTGGTTACTTAGGAGCCAAACCTAATAAATAATTGAACATTTGTCGTTTATTTACATAGTCTTAATTTTATTAAGTTTTTTCTTCTCCGTCCTTAAAAGATCAGGGGGATGATTTGTTATTGGTTTGTGGCTTGAGTACTTGTTTCGATACGATAATGAGTAGTGCATCCTACTTAATAATGTTCGTGGATTTGGTTGTATGACATTTAACTAGTTCTTTTCACATGCTGGGAAATCAAAAATTGAATTTAAGCTGCAAAATTGAAAAATGGATTACTTGTGGGTTTGTGACATGACAACTTGTTATGGTGGGATGATGATTTACAATTTTGATTTTAAGAATCATGCATCCTGGTTATTCATGTCAAAGGCTTCATTTGGTTGGTTTAAGTCTCTTAGTGCCTGTTGTGCCTTGTTCCGAAGCTGGTAAATTAGAAGATTGAATTTATGCTTTAATTGAGTTAATTTTCACGTTACTAGTGCAATATAGAGGTTGGTGTTTCCAATTTGTGAAATATATAACTACAGTATTAAGATAATATCAGAAAATAAATCAGTTTTCGTGTGTGATTTCAGGATACACTTGAACACTTGGCATCCATCGATCTGATTGACTTGTGTAAAGAAGCTAAAGTTGAGCGCTGCCGGGCAACTCGAGACTTGAGAAGCTGTGGTCGCTATGTCCATCATGTCTTGAATTCATGTGGGCATGCTTCTTTATGTGAGGAATGTAGTCAACGGTGTGATATCTGCCCAATTTGTAGAATCCCAATATCTAAAAGTGGTGCTAAACTGCATCTCCGACTTTATTATGAGTGCATTGAAGCTGGCCTTATTTCAAAAAGGTTTGATGAGAGATTTCAGGAAATAGAAGACGGGGAAAAACAACTAAATGCTGATGTCCAGCACCTTTACTCTTTGTTTGATGTTGCACTTGAGAATAACTTGGTTTCTTTAATTTGCCACTGTATCCTTTTCTGCATTACTCCTTTTCTTGGCATATTTAATTTTATTAGTAATTCACTTATTACAATTTACAATATAAATGGATATCAATTGGTAAGTAAGGTTAAATGATACAAATACATTTTTGTCATACTAATGTTGTCTACCATGAAACTCTAAGTTTACTTTTCTCCTATGTCCTCCCCCTTTTTATATTTGTCCCACTGTTTTTGCATTTTCTTGACCATAACTTTTACAGACATCACAGATGTGTGTATGGATGAAACTGCTGTTTCCAGTGATCCTGTCATAGCGTTTTTGTTGGATGAAGTGGTAGTGAAGGATTGGTGCAAGAGAACGTTCAAAAACATCATTACTGAACTGCAGGGGATTTGTATCCTTAAACCTTGTTTTGTTGTTGATTTCTAAAGCCAATTATTAGTATGACCTTTTTCCACAGTATAGTTTGTGCTCCCTTACATTCTTCACTAGATAATATGGATGTTTATGCCATGAAAGAGAGATTGAGTTTACTTCTGAAATTTTCGTTGCACTTGAAAGGCGTATCAAATGTGCTAGATATTTTGGAGTCATCTTTTAAGGGTTCTCTTTCAGCACAACTTCATGATTTGCACCATCTCCAAGAGAGCATCTTAAAGACAAAGCAGGTTTAATTTGCTATAATTCATGTTCAATGGAGTTATGTATAACTGTTGTGCTTATGACTTTAATAATTGAGCTTGTACACATTCCTTGCGTGGCTGATGGGCTGTCAAGTCATCGTGATAAACTTGTGCTTATTATCTAGTTTTTAAATGGTATTTCTATTTTTGTCTGTTGTGTTGTGTTCTTTAAATGATATTCCCTGTTTTTGTTGAAAGAAGTTCTATACCTGATCTTAAAAATTGTGGATGGCAATGGGTAACTTTTGTTGTGTTGCAGCTCACTGTGATGTTGTATGTAAGAGGGATTTTTGTAGAAATGACTGATATTTGGCCTTATACTCTTATTAATATTGCTTATAAAGAGTGGTTGACTAGATTTATACTTCCACTTTCTGCGTGTATATTGCTTAAAAATAGAGTATATCGTCACAATGTCAATTAATTTAAATGTTGTTCTACACAGCATATGGATATTATTATTTGGTGTATAAGACATCAATTTTTGGAGGGTGTGAGATCACGTTTTACTGATAGTTCATCATGGTCATCGGATGTTCGGATGCGGAAATCAGAAGCAATAAGACGATCTTGGCCTGATGCAATAAATCAATCTACGGAGTCATCAGGACATGATGGGTCTCTATTTATTGAAGATGCATTGAATAATCTTGATCTGGAGGAGGGGTTTATGAATGAAACTGTGGAAGGATTAGAAATTGCATCCTTGCAAAAGGATGGTGCATCATTTTTGGGGTCAAATACTGACCAAGGGCTGGGTTACTACCCATTCAAAAATCTACGTTCTGCTGCTGACTTGCTCTTTTTACATGGAGGCTCTGACATGGTGATTGCTAAACAGGCCATTGTATCCTTTTAACCAGAACTTCTATTGTTAGTGTAGAACTATGTCTGTTTCTACTAATAAAAGTTCTTATTTAAAGCAATACTTCTTTCATTCCTTAACATCTGTAGTTTCTGTATTATTTGTATGATCGCCACTGGACAATTCCTGAAGAAGAATGGACCTTCATACTGGAGGACTTCGCAGCTACATTTAGTATTAGCAGGCACTCATTACTTGAGTCTTTGACTTTTTATCTTTTGGATGATCACACAGAGGAGGCTTTACAGGTAACATTATACCCAATATTGAAACTATTTGTATCCATGTTACATTACTGATTTGCCTTGTAGTGCTAACTAATGATGTGATAAGCATTATAATTAGGAAAAGGTGTGGGCCCCATATGGTAATAATCATATTGGACCCTGATTCTAGAGCTGTAAAGATGTGATTATGATTTATTTTTAGGTGTTATTTGTGTCTTCCTTTCATCTCTTTTATTTATAAGGCCTGTTATCTTGTTTATAGTCAAAGTAAAAAGTTGAATTTATAAGGCCTCTTCCCCATTGAAAAGGTTCTTCCCCATTTAAGAGGTTAAAAGGAAGCTTGGACTTTACTGGAAGTATTTTGTATCGTGTTAGTATTAGATGTTGAAGTGTACTTGTTCCTTCTAGAGTAATTTTTTTAGTGAATTTAGGCTAATAATATTATTATTCTGTTAGGAAGCTTGTCGCCTTCTTCCTGAAATAACTGGCCCGACATCACATCCTAAAATTGCTGAAGTACTGTTAGAAAGGGGTAGCCCTGATACAGCTCTCATGGTTTTGAGGTGGGCTGGGCGTGATGGGGGACCACATATGACTTCACTCAGGGATGCTGTCACTGCAGTGCGGGTGAGGGTTGAGTGTGGGCTTCTGACTGAAGCATTTATGCATCAGAGAATTCTCTCCACCAGAGTGAAGGAAAAGAATTTCAATAAAAGAGCATCTGGGGATGCTTCTCAGAAACTGAAAGGCCAATGTAGTAATTGGGTGGAGGTCCTGGTGACTGAGATTTGTTTCCTCTGTATTAGGAGGAACTTGGTAGATCGAATGGTAGAATTGCCATGGAATTCTGAGGAAGAGGTGTACATACATAAATGTCTTTTTGATTACGCCATTGAAGACCCGATAAGGACAACTGGAAATCTACTTGTGGTGTTTTATTTTCAGGTACTTAATTTCATTAGTTGGTTTCTTGTACATCATTGCTGCTCCTGGTTTATTGATCTTGTTAGTTGGTGCATTTGTCTTGCAGTTTTTTTCTGTTTTTACATTTGGAATCTTCAAAGTGTTATTTTACCAGCCAATGTTAAGTTCAGTAAAATTTCATGCATACGATACAACACTATTGAGCATCTATTTGACATGGCTTAATTTTTTATAACAAAACAACTCCTTCATCAATCTTTAGCATCTACCATCTTCCTATCTTTGCTAGCCAAATTCCCCTTCTAAGGGAAAATATAATTCCTGCTCACTTGACCTGTTTTGATCCACTGCTAAGAGAGAATCATCTGCGAAAAGTGCATCCAATCCTTATGCTGAATCTGGATTCTGTGTTACTTAAAATGCAACTTGCTTCCTGGATTTTCATGACACAATCCTCCTCTATAATCTTGTATGTGTTCATCTCATTCATACCTACAATAAAGCAAAAAATGTGGATGAGTGATGTAGCCTGACCTTTACCTCTTTCTTGTATAGATGTGATATCTGGTTTCTGAAGCTTGATCTGTAGATCATAGAGTTCTGTTAGCCCCAATGTCAATATGAAGCTTCTACATATCTCCCTTCTCTACTCGATTATCATTTCCATTGTAAATAATTATGAAGTTCATTTTGCTTCTTAAAATGTGTCAGCGTAGTTTAGCATACCTATGAAAATTTCTGCCTTATATATTTATCTGGGTTTCAGCGCCACAGATACTCAGAAGCATATCAAGTTCATATTAAACTTGAAAAGGTGGAGCAGGACACCATTGCAAAAGGTTCTGTAAGTCAAGAATATTTGCCAAAATTAGAAAAGGCTATTCACTGGAGAAGCAATTTGATTGTAAGTGATTTAAATTCTTTAATTATTAAGCCAATGTTTTCTGCTGCAAACTTTTTATTTAAGCATGTTCTGAGAAAATTTCATTCTTAGACTGGATTTGTGGTCATTTGATCTTTTGAATAAAACAGAATAGATGCTTGGAGTTGTTGCCAGAAGTTGAGCAGCAGCAACTGAGGAGTGGAAACTTGACTGAGGGTGCTGTGAGTTCTAGTGAAGAAGTTGAAGTTCCAGACAAATTTAATATTCCTCAGATTCCGGATTCCTTGTCCACCAGTTTATTGATTCCTTCTTCTGTAAATTCTTCCCTCTTGTTGCACAGAGACCATCCAATTGGCTTGTTGAGTTCATCAACTTTTGGAACTTCGGCCAAAGTTGGCATGTCTTTCCCCAATACTGGCCCTGAGCTTGGTAATTTTGGTTCCTCGTCTCATCATCATGATGGGTTTTTTACCAGTAGTGAGAGGGTTCTAAGTCATCAAGGTAAAATTGCCAAAAATATTAGATTTGATAGCACTCATTCTCCAATGAATAATAGGATCCATTTCATGAATGGTTCACCTCTCAAGGGATTTAAGAGGACATCACCAAGCAATTCCCACGAAAATATGCCAGATAAAGTCTCTCCTGGAGTTGAAAGAAACCTACGTTTTGGACATAATCAAACTACCAGTAGTCCTTTGTACTCATGGAAGGCTGCAGTTAACCCTGTTATTAGATCCACACTTAGCTATCCTAAAGAATTTGCAAATGATCTCCCAAATGTATCTGGTAGGAGTGGCCGATCACATAAAGATGATAGAAGTTGGAAAGTGGGGTCCACTGATGATCCCATGGATGTTTCTCACGGGTAAAAATCTAGTTACCCATTTCTTTCTCACATTTTTTGTCATATTACGTGTTTTGAGTTGTGTCTAAGAAGATATTTGCGCTAATATAATGCTTTCTAATGTTCACCGAAAATGGTGTACTATTTTCGTAAACTGAATCCATTGTGTATTTTATTTCTTTAGCCTCCTGGAGAAGAAATTAAATACTGAAGAAAACATCAATGGTGGTCCTAGATGGAGATCTGATGAAGCGAGTGATGAGGAAGATGATGTGAATTTGGGAAGATCTATGGACATAGCTTATTATGCAACTCCTCTAAATCGGACAACAAGACGAAGCAGAGTGGTCAGGAGATGAAAACTAAACTTTTTGGTTAAAGGTTTCGGTTAAATTTTATGGGAAGAAACAAGAAAATGCATGTTAGTGAGTATTTTTAAGATGAGAGCTTCGCTTTTTCGGAACTTGGGAATTTTTACTTATACATTTATGCTGGTATCCGTTGTGCAGCTAATATTCGATGAAGAAAATTTTAATCCAAAAGGTGCATTTTTGTATCATTCCTTCAATGTTAATTCATGTTATATACTTTCTATTTTTGGAGAGTGGTTCGGTTAAAATGAATGTTTTTAAAGAACTCGTAAGTGGTTTCGTTTGGCAGTAACTTAAGATTTCCTCCTAGTAGGTGCTGTATCTGATTTACTGGGAGATCGAGTTTACAGAATATTTAATTACAGAATATTCAATTTCAATACGATAAGATCATGTCTAACTTTTATAGTATCTCTAGTTCTTTTTTAATTTCTATCTGGATTAAGTTTTGCCATGCCTGAAGTTCTTCTAAATAAGAAATTTCTTTGTATCTTCTACTCCAATGGAACTTCGCGTGATCCGAAACTCCTATTTGTCGTATTCCGTCATATCACGTAATGGGGTATTACATTTTGGCCATCTACACTGTGCATGGCGCGAATGGTGTTCTGTGGTGAATCGATCAAATATTTTCTACA
>Ga0209389_1003239_pt1 | contig 13006 bp, 9 predicted proteins | sample CowpearedBW_FD_187526 | JGI IMG/M metagenome (GOLD analysis project Ga0209389, IMG submission 187526) | Root nodule microbial communities of legume samples collected from California, USA - Cow pea red BW (SPAdes) (version 2) | ecosystem: Host-associated > Plants > Roots > Nodule | place: USA... | reverse complement strand
TTTAAAATGTGAGGAGTATTAATTTTGCTAAAGGTATTGAATCCGCTTGTTCTAACTGCACAATCATTGAATGTGATCACATTTGCATACGGTATTAGCATGGTCTGAGATAGATCGTTCTCCAATTTGTAAACAATTTTACCTAAAGAAAATATACTTACAAATTAACTATTTCACTCAGAAAGGACTGCTTCAAATTACAGCCGAGTACTAACCTGAATTTTTTAAAGTAAACACAAATTAATTTTTTTCTTCCATGATTTGTAATTTTAAGTTCTACTAATTTTAGTTATGAAGAACACTATATTGTAAAGAAAACCATCCTTTAGGCATAGAGTCACGACTTTACTTTCATGGGTGATAAAAATTCTTTTCATGAAGATTTTTATGTCATTTTTATTTTTAATTGTAATGATATGATGATCCATCATGAAAAGTTGTGGTTGTATCCCCTTTTGTTTTGTGTTTCATTGGGACATGAAATCCCTGATATATTCTTTTTGTTACAGATTTCAAAAACACTGCACTTTATATGTGGGACATAGTGAGGGTCATAAGAAATTGTGATGAAGATTCTACTGTTGGTGGTAGCAATGAGTTCACTTCATCAGAGGTTAGAACCAACCAATCTATGAATAAAAATACAATAAAAAATGGTTTAATAGCCCTTTCTGTCTCGTTATTAAAACAAATTTTTCAATTTTAACCTACTAAATTTGATCCCTTTTTCTAAATCCCTTTTTATGGGAAATTAATTTTAACCTACATGGTCCTTTTACATGTCTTTAGACATGATCCTTCAACTACATTCATTAAATATAACCACTACCTAAACCCCACAATTAATTAACTCTATTGCATGCTTAATCAATATTAGAAGCATTCTTAACCTTTTTGCAATCTTCTAGACAATTAATATAACAACTTCTAACTACTCACATTTAAGTTTATCTAACAAAATCTCTTCGTAAACTTAAATGCTTCTTCGGTATTTCATCCTTCTTCCCTTCATCTCGACGTCGCCATGTGCAGCCCACATCGTGCTTGTTCCTTCATGACTAGTCGGGCTTTTCATTATCTCCATAGCCGACTTGCTTTTCTCTATGACCGACTTGATCTTCTCTTTGTCTGTGACCGAATTGTACTTCCCTTTGACTGAATTCTTCTTAACCTTGGCTAACTTGCCCTTTGCTGGGTTCTTTATTGTCTATGTGGTCAACTTGTCATTAATCGAGTTCCTCTAAATAGGTCAAGCTCTCTTTAAGAGATCGGACAATTCCCATGTGTTCTTCGCACTAAACTCATCATCAATTTCAAGTCACCACTTCTCATGTTGCACCTCTAGTGCATCTCTAAGATCATTCTCGGCAAGTAGCTACTCTTGCAAACTTATCACTTCTTGTTCAAGTTCTAGATGCCACTTATGCGAAACCTATTTTTTCTCTCTAAGCTTGCTTGTAACTTTGCATTACCTCTAACTTCCTTTTCAATCTTCTATTGCAAAATGTATTTTGCAAGCTCTAACCTTTGAATAACAGATTCTTCTTCTTCTTCAAGATCTTAGTTATCCACACTCCACGCTGAGTTATCCAAGCTATCAAGACGCTCTACCAAGCTATCTAGGCTCCGTACTAAGAATGTTCACTTGCTCTCCCAAAAAATCTGCGCATTCCACTTGCTCCACCGACTTAATCAAGCTATTCAGACTTTCCATTTGCTTGTGATCGTCCCTCGAGCTAATCCGATCATCAACAACACTGCTTCTTCTTCAAATTCTTTTTACAAGATTGGTTGCCTCTTCTCTTTCATTTTCAGATCGACAATCTTTTGTGAAAAGCTCGACCTTCCCACAACCATAGCACTTAATTAATTTGCATTCCTTTGCAAAATGGTCATACTTGCCACACTTGAAGAACTCAACTCCTAAGTTACTCGACCGACCTCCTCTCCACGAACCTTGACCTCTTCCGCTCTAATTTTCTTCAACAAACTGCTCTTTCTCTTATTGTCCTCCACAACTTCTACCACCATGATCTCCTCGGCCTCGAATGTTCTGACTATAGGGAACCTTCTTCTCCTTAATGGTTGCCTTTGCTTGAAGTGTTGATCGAGAGACTCCTCTTTCTTCTTCTTTCTCCGCTACTCATGCGCCTCAAGCAACTCCGCAAGCTCTTACACCGAGAGCATTGACAAGTTCTTATACTCCTCTATTACGCAAACAATATTCTCAAAGTCGTCAATTAATGACCTTAAGATTTTCTGCACCACTTAGCAAGTAGGCAGTGTCTCCATTTCTTCCGAGCTTATTCACCACGGTCTCAACACGAGATATGTACTCGAAAACCCCTTTGGCCTCTTTCATCCTCATGCTTCAAGCTTGCCTTTCAGAGTTTGAAGCCTAACTTGCTTCACACGATTATCCCATTTGTATGCCTTCTCTAATATATCTCATGCTTCTTTTGAAGACATAGCATTTGCTATCTTCTCAAAGTCGTACTCATCAACAACTCAATACAACACGTACAAAGTTGCTTTGTCCTTTCCTCGTGATGCTCTCAACGTAGTGAGTTGGGCATTCGAAAAACCTTCAGTGTATATTGGTGCCCATTTTTAACTACTTCCCATACTTCTAGGGAACCAAGGAGTGCGTTCATCTGTAGATTCCAATTATCATAGCTGACACCTTTCGATAACTTCGGCAAGGGCATGTTGTTAGCTATGTTGACCATCTCGATCAAACTCTCAAACTCTCAAACACTTTCTATAACACACTTAGACACTCAGGCTCTCAAGCTCTGATACCAATTTGTTGACAAACAAGTCTATCTGGATAAAAACTCTCTATATTCAGACTTGTTGTATTTTGCAATGAGTATTACATGGTCCTTTTATAGCCTTTAGACATGACCCTTCAACTACATTCATTAAATATAACCACTACCTAAACCACAATTAATGAACTCTATTACATGCTTAATCAATATTAGAAGCACTCTTAACCTTTTTGCAATCTCCTAGACAATTAATATAACAACTTTCAACCACATTTAAGTTTACCCAATAAGCATCACTAAAACTTATTAAAGAAGAACTTGGTGAGGAATGAGACGTAAACCATGAGTGACAAATCCAACGAAGTAGCGGAGAACACATTTTACAATATTCCATTGATGCTCTTGGGGTTGATGCATATATTGACAAACCTTGTTAATAGAATATGCAATCATTGGTCTTGTAATCGTAACATATTGAAGAGCTCCTACAATGAATTTGTAGAGAGTGTTTGATCCTCAAAAGTTGTTGAACCATCTAAAGCAAGGTGAAAACAAAACATTGGGGTTGGTTGTGATTTGCTTTGATTAGGGATTGCAATATGGGTCAACTCTTCGGGCCGACCCACAAGCCTGCAAAAATAATGCGGGGCGGGCCAAGATAGTGAACCCGTAAGCCCGTAGTGGCCCGGCCCGTAGAAGTCTGCATCCCGCGTGGGTCGACCTGCTGGCCCGCGTAAAAAAAAACTTGCACTTGTGTATATCGGTTACTTTCCTTTTGGACTTCGGTTTGAAGGTTCCAAATTCTTGTATAACTTGAAAAAACAAGTATTACGTATTTTTGAATGTGCTAAAATTTGAAGAATACATCATGTATGCCAAAGTATGATCAAAATGTTGAATTATCAATTTATCATCTAACTCCCCAAATTCTTTGTTTAATTTTTTGAACTTATTACAATTTTCCAATTTGTTGAACATTGAAAGCTTTATGATAATTAAAAAAAAAAGGCGGGCCAGCCCGCGGGGCTGCACTTAAGCAAGATAGGCCATACTTTTCAGTCCAAATTGAAAATGAGGGACGGGGCAGGCTGGAAGACATTTTGTGGGCCAAATGGGGGTTGGACCTAAATGGGCCGGGCTGACCTATGTTGCCACCCCTAACCTTGATGCATGTTAATATAAAAATGGTAATATCATCTACATATATTAATATAAAAATGGTAATATTATTTGTATATTTTGTGAAAAGAACTTAGAACCAATACTGTTTAGAGTAGAACTGATTTTTGAAATCATGATCTTGGGACGAGCTAATTAAGACCATAAATAGCTTTGTTAAGTTTACAAACTTGAGATGGACTAGAGGATACACAACTTGGGGTTTGTTGTATGAAAACATTTTCTTGTAAATCACTTGTTGACATCTACTTGATGTATTGGCCATCTTGTTGTTATTGCGTGGCTTAGTATAATCCTGCAAGTTGTAGGTTTAAGTATCGGAGTGAATGTTTCATTCAAATCAAAACTAGTTTTTTGATGAAAGCCTTAGTCTACAACTCTTGCTTTATGATGATGAAGACTCCCATCAGCATTATATTTATTACAAAATAATTCATTTACATCGAACAATTGTAGCACCAGGAGAAGGATTTGTGAGAGTCCAGGTGTTGTTATGAACAAAAGCATTGTACTCAGGTTTCATGACATCATACCAAGCATGATTAGATAAAGCTTATGATTAGATAAAGCTTCTTCAAAATTAGTTGGGTCAATATTAGAGGTATGGAGAGAATAAATTTTTGGTTTGGAAATACCTGATTTGGCCCGGGTGATCATGTGATGTGTATTGTGAATAGGTAGCAGCATGCTTATTTTGAATAGGCAGAGATGGTAAATTAGAGATAGCAGCATTAGGTAGGACAATATTGTCATCAATTGCGACAGCAACAGAATTTGCAGGTATAGGTTGATTAAGAATGGAATCATTTGCAGGTCTATTAATTATAGAAGTTATAGGAGGTACACAAGAATACCAAAAGGAGATTGTGTGCAAATGTTTGGATTGTATATATAGCCTTTATTCTAATCAGTATACCCCGGAAAGAGACATTTCAGAGCGGAAATTAAACTTGGATTTAATATATGGGCATATAAGACGGTAACACTCACAACCAAAGGTTCTAAGAGAAGTATAATCCGGTTTTTTATTAAAAAGCTTTTGAAAAGGAGAAAGACCATTTAAGACTTGAGTTGGTAAAATGGTTACCATAGGCACAACAGTAAGATAAACTTCCCCCAAAAAAATTTTGGAAGAGAGGCATGGGCAGGAAGAGCTAAACAAATATGGACAAGTCTGCCCAGGTCTAATATCATATTTTTTAAGAAGATTTACTTAAAGGAATAATACAATTGGTTAAAAGTTGTTTAATAATCTTGAAAGAAGCTTGACCAAAACGTGAATGCCAAACTATAAAGCATTGTTTACAGAGTTGACAATAACAAGGATGATATTGAGATCATAAGATTGTTGTAATTTGGGAAAAGCATATAGAACATCTCTAAGAAACCCTTTAAGGATGACCTGATTTGTGTCGTACATAAACATCATTATCTTTTGCAACTTTTCAAACACTAATCAGATTTTTTGAAATATTAGGAGCATGTAAAAGATTAGATAAGAGTAATCGGGTTTTGTTGGAAGGAAAATAAAAAGAAGCTGAATAAACATGTAAGATAGACATATCAGTACCATTAATTACCTAATTTCACTGTTTCGTTACTCGAGTAAGTTCTCTTTGATGTGAAATTTTGTGGATGATGTGTTATGTGGTGAGTAGCACCATTGTTAGGATACTACAAGGGATCATTGAGAGTAGAAGGAGAGCCGAATACAGAAGGTGCGTCGGTCGGTATTATTTGGAGATAGGCACAATGCTTAGCAGAAATAGTACTTTTTGATATCAAGAAGATATGTGGTGATGTTACAGTCTCTTTTTGGTTGCCTGAGTTGAATCTTGAGCATTTTGATCTTGGCTCTTGAATGAGAGGCATAGTAGATATTGAGATTGGGAAGATAAGCCTACCATTTTGGTAAGAATAGGTGTATGCATGGGTGCTAGATTGATGAAACTGACAACACTGGTTAATAAAGTTCTAGCATTAGTGAGAGACTAGCAATACTAACTACTGTTTTAGAATTTAGAAGCCCACTTGTAATTTGTATGACAACTTCTATGCATAAAACACCTTAGCATATAAGTGCAATGATTACTAAAGTTAAAAATGGGTTTTGTGGTATTAAGACCAACTCCTACCTTGCTTGTTCGATAATTGAAATGAAAGTTGGTGAATCAGGAATCACACAGTGAAGGAGGCCTTGCGGACCAACATGCACTCGAAGAAACAACAGTAAGAAACCACAATCATATCACCACATGATGCACATTAAAAATGGTGATCCTTTCAAACGTTAGGCCCCCTAACTCAATCTTACTTATTCAATTTGTGATACACAGGAGATTGGGGACATAGGAAATGGGAGCATTAAAGACGGACCTGCATCAGAGTGTGCTAAGACAAAATCTTCGTCAACCGGTGTTGAAGACATTAGCATTGGAGGTGGTGTTGCAACTCACATTGAGTCTAGTGAAGATTCCAAGCTTGTTGAACAAGATGACACAGCACAGACACAAATAGATGAGAATTCTAAGAGGTATGATTATTTAACTACTTAACTATATAACGTAAAGAATGAATCTTATTGACTTTGTCGATGCCTAGTTAAAATGTTTCGAATTTTTGTGAATTACAAGTTGTATCTTTGTGTTGTGGTTATGTGGATTTTTTGTTTCTCTATATATATATATATACATTTGGTGATATCTATAACTCTTACAAGATAAATACCATCAGTATCTGAGTTTTCTGTTCTTTGGGATACACAGGTCTAGTAGTATGGACATGGTGCGACATTACGAGGTTGTTGAACAAACTGATGGGCCTAATGAAAAATGGGAAAGACCTTCTCTACATCTGAAGGTCGAACATGTTAACAGTACCTTCGGAGAAGGTTCTAACTTGGTCGATAAAGAAGGCGAAATAGGTGTGGTTTCTGGTGACTGTATTGTGCCTGCGAGAAACGAAGAACCAAAGAGGGAATTTGTTGCAAAAGTTTCCACTTCAGAAACATCAAGAATAGCACCACCATTAACAAACTCTCAACCAGTTGAAAGGCCAACTCCAAGTTGTTCGGATATTTCTTTACGTCATACACTCTCAAATGTGAGTCTAATAAATCTTTTTCCGAGTATTGCATGAAATAAAAGTACCGAGGGTTTAGGCATTGGTGGAGGAATAGTGGATTAGTGAACCGTGTTTGAGGAACCAACAAAAACCACTTGGAAAAATTGTAATTAGGCCCGAAATTCCTCAGATAAATGACAAACAAAAATACCATAAATTATTTTAAATTAATATGAATGTCCACCTGCCATCAGTAGTAATAACCCAGTGCTAGTACGTGATAAAAAGAAGTCAAACTCTGCATGCAGATTAATACACCAAAGCTACATATCTTTTGTTCTTGTGCAGAGTATTGAGCGAGTTGTTGTAGAGGAAACCACAGCAAAGAACACCAATATGACAACTTCATCAATTCATTTTGTAAGTTTATTTATACAATTCACATTTCCAACTTATTTTCTCAACATAAACATGATGTTGCCATTCTGATTTAAATATAAAGAATTTCAAGTTGGAATTTAAATTTAATAAATTTGTTACCATCACACTGACATTTGATGCTAACGTCTTTTCTGTTCTATGTTTTGTTCTTGTTCCTCCCAGAGTGAAATTAAAAGCAGCCAAACTGAGGCACTCAATGCAAAAGAAAGTGAAGACTTTGGGGCAAATGATATGATGAGTTTATTTGCACCCGTTGTTGTGGGGAAAGAAGGTGAAGATAACCTAGTTGGAAAGACCCTTGCTGAGCTAGAAAAGTATCTGAAGATGCCTCTGAAGGATATAGTTAGCTCTGAGACTAACGCCCTTCGCCTTTTGTCTGCTCTTAATTTCCTCTCCAACCTTCCTTTCAAAGATCAGACTGTATCAGATGGACTCCAACATATTATAGGCACTATGCACCAAGAGTTCCCTACCATTCTATGCTCATTTAAGCAATGCTTTGCCACCACTAACAAGTTGGCAGAACTTGAAGCTCGTGCGAACGAGGTGACCATTAAAAGGAATTTGTATGAAGAAGCTCAACGAAAGGAAGTAGTTTTGAAGGAACAAATCATTAGGTTGAAGGAAGAAATAAGAGTTTGTGAGGTTGCCTTATCATCCCTGGAGGAGGAAAAAAATAAATGCATTGCAGAAACTGTAGGATACAAAACAGAGCTTCAAAATGTGAGGAAATATGAATCTCAAATGTTGGAGGTGGCTTATAAATGGTCAGTTCTGTGTAGTCAATATCAGCTCAATCGCATGCCTGCCAGAAATCCCTCCTGAGGGTTTTCGCAATCTACTTTTCTATATTTCGGTTGCTCTACTTTGCTCTATGTTTGCTGTTTTGTTGTGTAAGAGATTGTTCTTGGTGAGACAAAGACAAAACATATGTTATGAAAAAACAAAAGGACTATTTGTTCTTTGGAAAATGATATTCTAACTCCCACTTTTTGACAACATTTTTACTCCCTGACGTGGTACAGCTGACATGGAAATAAGATTTTATTAAATTTTTCTTTTAAAATACACGACGACAATTGCAGAGTGAGAAATTGAAAGTGAGGTGGGAGGAGTAAGGCGTTTTCTCTCGCGTAAACCCTTTCGAAATGGGAAAGTTCTTCAATCAGTGAGGTTAATCACGTTTTCTCTCGTGCACACCCCTTTCAAATTGTATTCACTCTTCAATCAATGAGGTGAAGTGCCTCCATCTTCTTCAACCTCGTCCTCATATCAAATCAACGAGAGGGTGAGCGTAGTGCCCATTTTCCAACTTTTTTAGTTGTTCTTGAACTCTAATGGAAACCCATTTCGTTCAAGGATTTCTGTTGTTGTTGAAGTGGCATTAGGGTTGTGGTTTCCTTCCATTCGTTTGATCGAATCCTGGTGGTTGTGTGTGGTGGCGAGGAGCTATTGACATGGGCTTTGAGCCTTAAACGGAAGACGAAATTTCAAAGTTTTAGTGTTATTCTTGAACCCTAAACGGAATCTCAATCCATTCTAAGATTTTTGTTGTTCTTGGAATGGATGGAGTTAGGGTTCTCGCTGCAGTGAATTACATGACCTTCATAGCATATGTGGAAGGTATATTGAACATAATAATGATTGGTGGGAGAGAATTGGTCCACAAAATTTAGTTCACATATATGTAAATCCTGGATTGAATTATTGATGACCACTAACATATTAACTAGTGACCTGCCAAATACTTTTTGAATAACAGTATAATCACTACTCTCTTTTAAGGAAGTCCACATGTAAACCATTTTTAGTGTATTAGAAGATCTTAGCAACATGAATGAAAGGTATATTCATTCCTAATAAAAATTTGTCTAGGATAATTGATCCATAACTCCCACCTCACAGACTTGACATGATAACTGTGAAATTATTAAATGGTGACCCTTGACGTATTACATTGTGACCTACCCCTTACTTTTTGCACAACAATATGAACTGTGGCATGTGGTTAAGGAATAAACATGTAAACCAGTTGTAGTGAATTACATGACCTTCATAGCATATGTGGAAGGTATATTGAACATAATAAAAATTGGTGGGAGAGAATTGGTCCACAAAATTTAGTTCACATATATATAAACTCTGGATTGAATTACTGATGACCACTGAAATATTAACTGGTGACCTGCCAAATACTTTTTGAATAATAGTATAATGACTGCTCTTTTTTAGGGAAGCCCATATGTAAACCTTTTTTAGTGTATTACAAGACCTTAACAACGTGTATGAAAGGTATATTCATTCCTAATAAAAATTGCTTTAGGATAATTGGTCCACAACTCCCACCTCACATACATGATAACTGTGAATTCATTAACTAGTGACCCTTGATGTATTACATGGTGATCTGCCCGTTAATTTTTGCACAACAATATGAACTGTGGCATGTGGTTAGGGACTGAACATGTAAACCAGTTGCAGTGAATTACATGACCTTTGTAACATATGTGGAAGGTATATTGAACGTAATAAAAATTGATTGGAGAGAATTGGTCCACAAAATTTAGTTCACATATCTGGAAGGAAGCTACAACCCTAACGCCACTCCAACGACAACAGAAATCCTTGAACAAAATGAGTTTTCGTTAGGGTTTAAGAACAACAACAAAAGTTGGAGAAGGGGCAATACGCTCACCCTCTTGTCGATTTGATTTGAGGATGAGGTTGAAGAAGATAAACTCACTCCACCTCATTGATTGAAGAACAAATACAATTGGAAAGGAGTGTGCATGAGAAAAAACGCGATTAACCTCAGTGATTGAAGAACTTTCCCATTTTGAAAGGGTTTGCGCAAGAGAAAACACATTTCTCCTTCTCCTCACTTTTAATTTCTCACCCTTCAATTGTCGCTGTGTATTTTAAAAAAGTAATTTAATAAAATTTTATTTCTATGTCAGTTATACCACGTCAGGGAGTAAAAATGTTGTCAAAAAGGAGTCAGAATATCGTTTTCCTTGTTTTTTATTGTAACTTATAATGCATCACATTTTTTCTTCAAAATTACACAAATCATTTTTTTCCTATTCCCTTCCTTCTAATCAGTGCCTTATATCTTCTCACTAGGGACTTCCAATTCTACCATTACCATTTTGAAATACCTTATTTTTATTTTTATGCAAGCTTTATTATATTTCTTTTGTTGCAATTTCAGAATCAGTTTACCCCATCATTGTGACGATTCCAACAAGCAGCATAATATTCACTCCTATTAGTGTGTCATAGTGATTGTGAAGGAACGTTTCCCCCGAAACTTCAAAAAATTATTTTTAATTAGTGCACCCGAGTACCTCCAAATATATTCAGTAGTATTGTTGGCTTTTTTACCAATGCAGTGTAATTTCGCTGTGAAATTACAAAAGTGGTGCATTTTAAAAACTTTCAAGAATGAGCAAGTCCTACCAAGTTGGCACAACTTTAAAAATGAAGAAATTGTTATATATTGAAACGACTTTACTCCTGATAATTTGAAGTCGAGCCAATTAGTGACAACTCTTTTTAAAATTTGAACTTGTCACGGCTTGAGATGACTTTGACTAAGATTAATCGTAAACCAAAAGTAAATTCAATTTATTTTTATAATGAATTGAAGTCGTGCCATGTTATGACGACTTCAATTCTAATTAAATGAATTTAAGTTGTACCAAGTTGTATAAATGAATAATAAAAAAACAAAATTTAATATTTATTTTGTAAAGACAACATAGTTTATTTCTTCAGGAAAATAAATTATTTGAGACAACATGACTAAGAGAGCTTTTTTTCTTTGTTGTCTTGGTCTTATTTGAGGAGTAGTTGGATCATCTTTATTATTGTCTTCATCTTCTTCGTGTCGATCAAAACTTTGAGTTATTACCGTTGAATTTAAGGTTATGTTGAGCAATTATCCATAGAGGTAGTAAAATTTGATAACTTGTAAAATTATTTAAAATCCTAGAATGCGCTTTGTTTACTTAATTTTCAATACATTTATCTTTTCTTATAAAATCCCAATTAATAATATTTATCAAATTCATAAACTACTCTTTTAACATCTATTTAATATTTATTTCTTACTTCATTACATCAATTCATTCAATGAATTTAGTTACATAATAAAAAAAATTATTCTTATTTATATTATGTAAAACTAAAAAAATAAGATGCATAAAATGGCATGAAACACAATGTGAAGATAAAATCAGAATTCAAGTCGTGATAGCGTGTCACAACTTCAATTCATTTTAGTCCAGAACTTAAGTCCTTATAGCTTGGCACGACTTCAATTCAAAATTGAAGTTGTCACAGCTCGGGACGAATCGTGTTTAAAGGGTATCACTTATTCATTTTGAAATCATGCCAACTTAGTAGGACTTACATATGCTCAATTTTTTTTAAAACCTGTACCATTATTGTAATGTCAAGATGATGGTAAGTTTCACAAAGATTGTTTCGGGGACATCTAACCAAAATCAATTGATAAGAGTTTTCTTAACAAAATCAACCACATATAGATTAAAATCTTCAAAAATCCAACCTAATTATTTTTCCTTTAGACCTCAATAGTAACATTTTCACTAAAAATAGTATTAACAAAATGAAACAAAACATCAAGTCTTATTTCATTTAAACCAGCGTATATTATATTAAAATGACTAGACATAAATTAATGTAGAAAAATTCATGGTAAAGGGTTCTAATCATAGACAAGTGAACATCTTGTAAACCAATAATCAGCAAGTGTTCAAAGCCAGCTGCAATATATTTTTTGTTTTGGGATTAATTATATTCACTTCAATTTTTATATTCAGTTATAAACAATACAATTGCAATGATCTTTGCTTGGGCGTAATTCGGTCCTCTTGAACCAAGTACAAGACTTTTGGGATGAATAAACTAATCCATTTGGAGACTTTTTCAAAAATTTAGTGAGAAAAACATCATGGAAGAATACTAGAGCAAACTGATTTACATCAAGTATGGAAGTTGTTAGGAATAATCCAAGTGTGAGTCAAAGTCTCACATCAGGTAAAAATGACAAAGTGATACACCATATAAAATGAAAGACTCATAAACGCATTGCTTTAAGATTTTGGGTTAAAAGTGGAATCAATGCCTTATATGGGATAAGACTCATGTCACGCATATATATAATATCTCCCTAATGACACTGCTATATGAAAAATAAAAACTCATCAGTGGTATCAGAGTCGATGGTTCCACATGGTGACCGCTTAGATCATTAGAACAACAACCACAAAAAAAGCACAATAACACCATAACCATAAAAACATGGTATAAGTATCACTGTACATTTGAGGGGAAAGATACCATATGAAAGGGACTCACTCTTGAGGGGAGATTGTTTGGAATAATCCAAGTGTGATTCAAAGTTTCACATCAGGTAAAAATGACAAAGTTATACACCATATAAGATGTAAGACTCATAAACTCATTGCCTTAAGGTTTTTGGTTAAAAGTTGTATTGAATGCCTTATCTAGAGTAAGACTCA
>Ga0209389_1003235_pt1 | contig 13014 bp, 8 predicted proteins | sample CowpearedBW_FD_187526 | JGI IMG/M metagenome (GOLD analysis project Ga0209389, IMG submission 187526) | Root nodule microbial communities of legume samples collected from California, USA - Cow pea red BW (SPAdes) (version 2) | ecosystem: Host-associated > Plants > Roots > Nodule | place: USA... | reverse complement strand
CAGGAACTTAAATTTGAGTTGTAATTAAAAAAAATGCTTTTCCATTAAGTCAAAGTAACATTTTAATCTTGTATTAAAAAATTAATAATGTTGGGTTGAAAATAAAATATAAATAGCTTCACACAAAAAATATCTAAGATTTACTGCTTCATCGCTCATCACCACTTTGGATTGTGTATTGAATCTTTAATTTTATTTTTTGTTTTGTGTTTTTAAAAATATATTGAAGGATACTAATTTTACTAATTTAAAGTATATTATAAATTTTTTAATATATCAATATCATACTTTAAAGACTCAGGGACGACACAAAAGAATCTTCAGGACTTAGTCATCACATGCAAGAAAAGGTGACATTTTCAGAATGCCACAGCTTGGAGCTCTTGGCATTTTGTGCAAGCTTATGATGACACATCCTAAAAAAAATCTATGCCTATCAATTCAGATTCCACATGCCCAGTCTCAAAAAACATGTCACAGTCCCTCCAATGAAGTTGAGTTCAAAACAACAAACGCGAGTCAACAATACACAAACACTTATCTCCAACACTGTCGTCCTCACTTGTCATTTTTGGACCTCACAAAGCACTGTTCTTCATAGATTCATTTACTGTCACGAGCAACCTTAAAATTCTCAGTGGCTCCTAAATCTGTTTCTTGGGAACCATGGACGGTGCTAATAGTGCTGAACCAAGAGAATTTTCAAGTCCTTTGCTTTCCCCAGAAACATTGCAAGCTTATCATGGTAACGATGGAGTTGAGTGTGAGGAAAAGAGGCAGAAAGAAACTTGGTCGGTACCAGCTATTCTTATACTTACCACCCTTGTTGCTGTCTCTGGTTCTTACGTTTTTGGGTCTGCTGTAAGTTCACATTCACACGTTTTTGCTTTTGGCAATTTTATGAGAATTTGGAAGTACCATTGTCGGTGTGTGAATTTTGCAGATTGGATATTCGTCTCCTGCTCAAAATGGAATCATGGATGATCTCAATCTCGGCGTGGCTGAGGTTTGAACTTTGAATCACGACCTTTGTTTTAGTTTGTCATGTATTCAACATTGAACATTTAATGCCTTTTTTATTGGCCTCGTTTTGTGCAGTATTCGATTTTTGGATCAATACTGACGATTGGAGCAATGATTGGGGCTATCATAAGTGGTAGAATAGCAGATTACGCAGGTCGAAGAGCTGTAAGTTTATTCAATTTGTGTTTTGAAATGAAAGTTTCATGTCGTTAGGTATTTCAAAGGGAGAAAACAAGAGATTTGACACAAGTAAATTGTGAAGAAGCTTATGTAAGAATTCAAGACATAAGTTTTAGCTGAAAACTTTAAGATAATAGGTTTTTGAGTCTATCTATTTATATGGGTCATCTTACTCATTTCACCAAATGTAAGACTTAGAAGTCTCATTCTCTTCCTTAAGTGTGAGTCTCCGATACCATTAATTCTGATACACCGAACTATTTGAAGAAGAGAGAAAGATTTGGTATTAAAGAGTTCTGAAAGTTTATATAAGAAATTAGGACATCGTTTTTAACCAAAAACTTTAATTTAATAAGTTTGTAGATCATTCTACTTATATATTGGTCATCTTAAATTTCTAACAATTTCCCCCACCTTGAATTCCTAACGCATGTCTTACTTCAAAAACAGGCTATGGGTTTCTCCGAAGTATTCTGCATCTTGGGATGGCTTGCCATAGCATTCTCAAAGGTTTACCATCCTTACACGCCACTTTCATATAAGCCTATACAAGCAAAATATCGTTTCGATGAGCAATTAACTTGATGATAAAGTAAACCTTGAGATTTGCACACAAGTTAAGTCGTTGTTATTTGACACTTGGTGCTTGTTTGAAGGTTGGTTGGTGGCTTTACATTGGAAGATTTTTGGTAGGATGTGGAATGGGCCTTCTATCTTATGTGGTAATTGTTGTGACTCTTAGTTTTTCACAAATGCAGTTCGAGAGGAATTCAGTCACTCAAAACAAAAACAAGTGGGTTTGTTTCTTCTGTTTCCATAATAGGTTCCAGTTTATGTAGCTGAAATAACACCCAAGAATCTCCGAGGGGGATTCACCACAGTTCATCAGGTAAAAAAGTTATGATTCTTTTCTGAGTATCACTTTACTCCCATTGCAAGTAATAGGCTTATTTTAAATCCCTATCTGGAGTTTCTTTTGACAGTTAATGATTTGTTGTGGGGTATCATTAACTTATCTTATTGGAGCGTTCTTAAATTGGAGGATTTTGGCTCTAATAGGTAATGCTCATATGCATGGTTTTCATCTATCAAAGTGAAATTAACAAAGGTTGCAATGTAAGTGGCATTTTCTTTCTTTATCTCAGGAACTATTCCCTGTCTCGTACAACTTTTGGGTCTATTCTTCATTCCCGAATCTCCTAGATGGCTGGTGAGTTGTTTGAGATATTTTTGTTGATATGCTGTGGAACATGACATGATTCACACAAGCAACTGAGATTTTCACTCACTAGTGTCAAATAAATGGAATCACTACATGTTAGACAAACACATTGCAAGTTTGTGATAGTTAGAAATCTTCTGCAGGCAAAATTTGGTCACTGGGAAAGGAGTGAATCTGTTCTACAGAGTCTTAGAGGAAAGAATGCTGATGTTTCTGAAGAGGCCACTGAAATTAGAGTACATATAGTGTTTGTTTATTAGAGCGTTGGGGTGGTAGAACAAGCCTAAGAGTGTAACACATTATTTTGTGTTGTATTTGTTGTAGGATTTTACCGAAGCCCTTCAGAGCGAAACAGAAGCTACCATTTTTGGCTTATTTCAGTTGCAGTATTTGAAGTCACTTACTGTGAGCTAAGCTTTCTAAGATATATATCCTCCTTCTTGCAGACATTCTTGTCCTTTTTGCAGATTCTTATGGTATTTTTTATTTACTTTGTTAGGTAGGAGTTGGTCTTATGATACTGCAACAGTTTGGAGGGGTTAACGGCATTGCTTTTTATGCAAGTTCTATATTCATCTCTGCTGGTACATGCATGTTTTTTTTAATGCTTCCAACATATGACTGATAAGGAAGATGGCCATGAGAATATTAAACTTACAACACAATTGTCAGGATTTTCGGGAAGTATTGGAATGATAGCAATGGTTGCAGTTCAGGTTCTTCATTCTCTTCATACAGTTCATTCGCATGCCTTCTTAATGTTGTATAGAATGAGATAATATGCCACTGTCTTGGTGAGGCTTCTTTTCACTTGTATCTTCATAGATCCCAATGACAGCTTTGGGAGTGCTTTTGATGGATAAATCTGGGAGACGACCACTTCTGCTGGTAGAAAAAGATGATGTTTTGTTTCTTCTGTTTTGTGCTGATATGTAAGATCTGAATCCAAAATGTTTAGCTTTATGCAGGTCTCTGCTTCAGGAACATGCTTAGGATGCTTCCTTGCAGCCCTATCATTCTTCTTGCAGGTTCTTTGAATAACAAAACAAAACCTGCTCTACCATGTTTTTTTTTTTTTTTTTTTTCTTTTTTCACTTTAGTTATTTCAAAATGATCAATTAATTGAGCTTGCCTCATGCAGGACCTACATAAATGGAAGGAAGCCAGTCCCATTCTGGCACTTGTCGGTGTACTGGTGATGATTTTTCAATAACAATGTTTAAGCAATAATGCACCATTATTTGAATCTTTGACCACATTATGCAATCTTATGCATTTAATTGGATAATAATAACAATAACAAAACACAAATTCAAATTCATTACTTTGTTTTATGATATTGAGATGACATGACAGAATGTTACCTGTGTTGAAATAAATCCACATATCTGATATCACTGTCTGGTTTGAGAAACAGTTATTTTTTGAAATGATCAGGTATATACAGGATCATTCTCTCTTGGCATGGGGGGAATCCCCTGGGTTATAATGTCTGAGGTAGTTTCTGAACACATATATGAAACAAAAAATGGAGATCATGAGAAGTTAATGAGTGTAGTGAATTACCTTTTTTTATGATCCCCAGATATTTCCCATTAATGTGAAAGGCTCTGCAGGAAGTCTTGTGACTTTGGTTAGCTGGTTGTGTTCTTGGATTGTGTCATATGCTTTTAACTTTCTCATGAGTTGGAGTTCCGCAGGTAGGTTCATTCATGCTCACTCTTAATTCCTTGTGAGAATACTTACTCCACCCATAAAAGAGAAAACCAAAATGGACCACAAAAAGAAACAATACCAAGAAAGCAAAAACTCACATTATGTTTGTTCAGGAACTTTCTTCATCTTCTCTGCCATATGTGGCTTCACGGTTCTGTTCGTGACAAGACTGGTGCCAGAGACCAAGGGGCGTACACTAGAAGAAATTCAAGCATCCCTCAAGAGATGAATTTGTCACATTTATAAAGAACACAAAAGGGGCACACTTGTATTTCTGAACAACTCTACAACTTTGATCCGAAAAGTACTTTTTCAAATAAGAACGGATGTAGAAATGATTTGAATAACCAGCAATTTAATTTTCGGACCCACGTCATGTTTCTGGTAGGATCAAATAATACAACTTTGTTTTTCGAGAACATATGAATGATCATTGCCTGGGTCTTGGAGCAGGAACAACCTGCGCAAACTCCAAGGGTGAATGTCTGTGCCTTGCAAACGCGCTTATTCAAATTCAAAGACCTGGGAATTGCAGTTTGTTAATTTTGTTAGGGTGGTCAAACGGTGACAAGAGAATATCCAAAATAAAAATTGTTTTCTAATTTTTGACAGCAATTGAATCCTTGACTAAAACGTGTATGACCATAAAAATAGTAGAAAATAAATGAAAAAAATTTAACCCACAGAAAAAAGAAAGAGTCCAACGTGGGACCCGGCACCGTTTGCTCCATGAGGGATTCCAGCTCATACTCTGAAACAAACACGCCCTTCCTTTTCTTGCGTTTTGTTTGGTTGGCACTCTCACTCTGCCACCCCATGCCCATGCTATGCTTTCTTTCTCATTTTTATTAATACCTTCTTTCTCTTCTTCTCTTTCAAAAATCCCTTCTCACCAATTCTTACAACTGCTTCTGCGTTTTGATTACGATTATGATTATTGTTACTATGCGATGACAACCTCAATCGGTATCTCCCTCTATCCTCCTTTTCTTTTCTCCATCGTCTTCCCTGCCATGATCAAATTGTTCAAGAGAAACACCTCCACTGACACGTGTCACCATCATCACCACTATCACCACCACCCACTTTTGGGCCTGGAGCTCGCCACCACAGACATCCACAGGCCTCCCAACGTTCTGGAGTCCGCCATGTTAAGGCCCAACAGCAACCCGCCTCAGCCCAAGAAGACACAGATTGGATTCCTCGATGACGATGTGGTTTGCACCGTAAGCGGTGGCTTGGCCTCCTGCACCGAGAATCTAGGTTTTGAAAGCTCCGATCAAATCAACAGTAATTGCATGGACGAGGATGTGATCGATGATGAGGAGGACGAGGAGGTTTTCCGGAGGAGGAAGACGGTGAGGGCCGAGGGGAGAGGGAAGGTGAGGACATTTCCACCGCCGCTGTCGTCGCTGAACCGGAACGGTAAACCGAGTTTTTATCTCCGGCCGGTGAGGAAAGATGGGAGGTTGGAGTTGACGGAAGTGAGAATAGAGCGGGCGGAGATTCTGCATGCGTGGCGAGAGAACGGGCGGTTGACATTGCGTCTGGTGTCAGATCTTGAAGAGGAAGAGATGATGGAAGAAGAAGAAGATGAAGAAGAAGAGAAAAGGATAGAGGAAGAGAATGTGGGAGAGTGGAGGCTACGTGGTGTGGGAGGGAGTAGCGAAGGGTTAAGGAGGTGTCACGAAATGGTGAACCATCATCACCATCACCATGTTCATGGCAGCATGCGCATGTGTGGAATCAGCATTGTGTGAGGGTTGGAGGACACGTGGCATGGGAGTTTGAAAGGGAAGATAGAATGTAGATGCAGTGAATGAATGATTTGAACGTTGGAATTTGCACTGCGAAAATTGGCAGAAGAAAGGTGTTGGATGTGTATAGAGAGAAAACATGCATGCATGCGGTGGTGTTTGGTTGCGGGAAAACGACACTGTTCAGAGGTCCACACACACTGTAATTACTTTAACTGCGTTTTGTATTCTTAGGCAGAGAGAGAAAAAGAGAGAGAGAGGATGTTCCACACGGAGAGCGATTGCACTGTATTTACCAAATTTTGAAGATTTATGTTAGATGCTCAAAAACAATTCTTGAACATGTTTTCTTCAGTTTTTAAGGTTGTTCAAACCAGTTAAAGTTCTCGAAAAAATTGGCCATTTAATTAACCCAGTGGCTTCTAATTTGAACTCTCAGTAATTTCATCTCTCACTCTCTTCAATTTTAATTGGATTGTTCTATACAAGTTAGTTCATGGTGTGTGTTGGGTTGATTTATGTTCTGTCAATCTGAAGAAAAAATGTTCTGGAAATTGAAGAAAGATGGGTTCTGTTAATTTGAAGAAAGTGGGACTCAGATAGTGGGTAAGTGGTTCGAAAACTAGTTCCAGTAGTTTATTTATTTATTTATTTCTTAATGAGATTTAATATAATTATTGTTATATTCAAATAAACAATTTAGTTATATAATTATATTCATGTAATTATATATAGTTTATAGAGATGATATTTAAATAAAAAACATGTGTACAATTCAGAAATGATTAGTAGAATAGGCCAATATACATAGTGAAAAATTAATTAACTTAAAAATTAATCTAACCTGAAAATTCAGAAAATTAAGAGTATAGATTTTAACTTTATATCTTTCAAATACGAACAAATGTGTACAATTTTCCAGTACAGTTTTTCCAGTTTTATGCTCCATTAATATAATAATACTAATAGATGATGTTAGTATACTAATTAAACTACAATCTAATCCATGAATATTATGTAATGCTACAAATGTGAACTTTAAGACGGTGATTGTAATAAAAACTTATGATTTTTTCAATTGCACTTCATTATTCTATATATTGAATTATTGTAGTTTAAAAATGTAGTTATATATATATAATACAACATCATTACATAAAGTTTTTTACATCATCCTCATTGCCCAAAGGTAGTGATGAAATGTTACTGTTTTAGTGCACATTCTTTCCATTTTTAACAGGAGATGAAAGTAGAGATAAGTCTTTATTTAGATAAAAAAAAACCAAAGCAAAAGGGTGAGCAGATATAGCTTCAACTTGTTATCCATTTATAGGTATACTACCAACATGACTGATATTGTTAGTTGTGAACTGCTGAAAGATCTGAATTTGGTGTTAAGGACACACATAAACAAAATAAACTTAAGAATAAAAAAAAAAAAACAGCAGCTTAAAGTGAATAAGCTGACAAATATTAATGAATTACTACTTAAAGTGAATATGTTACATAAATATCATGAATATTAAGGAACTATAAATTAAGAATCTATCACCGTAAAAAAAAAATTAAATAAATATTTGGTCGTTAGTTTCTTTGTGTTTATTCAATTTAGTTTTATTTTTATTTTGCGTTCAATCAGATTTTTATTTTTGTCAAAATTTGGTCAATTTGATCATTTTTATTAATGGTATTTACATTTTCAATTCAATATTTATATTTGTTATTTTTTTCATTTTAGTATCAATTTTGATTAAAATGAATAATTTTGTCTCTTTCGAATTGACATCAAATTGAATATCTTTTATAAATATTATACTACTATTTTTTCTAAATTTGACATTTTTATTAATTATTTTTTAAATTCAATTATAAATTATTAATTTAATTATAAATTGAATATAATTCTTAATTTAATTGTTAAATAGAATAAAATTATTCAAAATATTATTAAAATATAATAATAAAATGTTTTATTCTAATATTTAAATTCTAAAATACTAAATCTTTTAAAATTGGTATTTAAAAATATTACAAATATTAGAAATATTTTAGAAAAGTATACTAATATTTATAAAAATAACATTTAAATACAAAACATTTTAGATTTTAAAACATTCAATAGTTATATTTTAATAATATTTTAAATAATTATATTCTATTTAACAATTGAACCTAAGAATTATATTCGATCTATAATTAAATATAATAATTTATAATTTAATTTTAAAAATAATTAATAATAATGTCAATTTTAAAAATAAATATATAATATTTATAAAAAAAATTGGTTTCAATTTGAAATGGACAAAATTGTTCTATTTTAACAAAATTTGTGACTAAATTGAATAAAAATAACGAATATAGGAACTGAATTAAAAAATAACGAATATATAAACTAAATTGAACAAAAATAATAATAATAAAATTACAAACTGACACGTGACATTGACATTGACATGTGACACAATTGTGAGTTGATATGTGAATAATTTGTTTAAAATTAAAAAAATTTAAAAATTTAAAAACAAAAAGAGTTGACACGTGACATGTATTGTTAGAAAATATTAAATATTTTAACACCGTTAGTAAAAAGGACCAAATTGATCAAAAGTTGACAAAAATGAGAATCTAATTGAATGTAAAACGAAAATAAAAAACAAATTGAACAAACACAATAAAAATAACAACCAAATGTTTATTTTAAAACTTGCAAATATATTTCAGATATAGCTCTGTCAAAGAATAAGGAATGAATTAATTCATTTTGGACACTTGTCTTATTTATGCCACATCGTTTCATTTTTAAATTAGAAAACAACCTAAAATGGAATGGAAGTGCAAATGTAAAACAAGACTAATAAAGACTATTCATGCTATATTTGAAATATAATGTTTGAAGTAGTTTTTGTAAAATTAGAAAAATTACTAGAATTTTTCATATTACAATTAGATTCTTTTTGGAAATTTGTTAAAATTTTTAATTGATAGGTAATTTTTTCGTAGATAATTATTTCTTACAAAATTATAAAATTCGCAAATATTTCCTATATTTTTTTTTTCGAAAAATATTTTATACAAAATATTTTGTAAAAGAATTAGTAATAATTTATTACCTTTTTTTCCGCAATAAAATTTGTAAGTATTTTTTATAAAAAAAATTTAAAATAAAATTAGCAAAAAATATAAACTTTTTTAATAGTGAAAATCTTCTGACCATGATCAATTTTATACAATATAACATAAACATAATCAAAAGTCAAAACTAATGCTCAATATCCTATCTTACCATGTCACCAATAAAATTGTAATATAATGAAATTGTTAAGTTTTTTCATTAAATTTTAATAACACAACCTCTCAATGACCAACAGACCCACAATGAACACTTGCAATTGTCAAATTAACCTGCAAAATGCAAGTTAGACTGCAAAACCAAATTCCAGTGTCGAAATGTGATTCGTCATAACATTTCTTAAAAACCCAATATCTCTCTAAAGTCGTCTTCATGATACAGAGAATGGTTTATATGACTCAAATTACCTCCTTTTGAAGTCCAAGATATTGTCTAGTTTTCTCTACAAGTTGAGTCCTCATGTTCATGTTCCTATCTATGACCTAAAATTCAATCAACAATCAATATAATAATCTATCTTAAATAACTTCATAAAAATCTTAACAAAGTAGAAAAAAGAAAAACCATGCAAAAAGTCTCTTAAAAAACAACATATTAAACCATAAATAAGTCAACTATAAGAAATGAAAAATCTAAAACTTTTGGGAACGGGAAGAAGCGGGAAAATGCTCCTTATAAATTTATACTCACTTTACATAAATTTGAAAAAATGAATTGTCCTCTTCATAAATACTTGAAGCAAGAAAGTTTAAAAAAATTTGGAGGATTCACAATGACTATATTGAATAGTTTTTGGTAAATAATCTGCTTTTGAAATTGAGTATTTCATGCGTGTAAATGATGGAGGATGTATAGTTGTTGATGAGATTGATTAAAATATCTACATCATCACTAACAAGTTTATGTGTGGCTAATGAAGAAATAAATCAGGATTAGGAGAAAAAATAAATCAGGATTAGGAGAAAATTTGAAAAAGAAAAATCGTCGACAGCAGGGTTCGAATCTGCGCGAGCGAAGCCCAATAAATTTCAAGTCTATCTCCTTAACCACTCGGACATATCGACGTTATTGGTAAATTTAAGATCCATTTATATAAAATAACTTTAAATATTATGATTTATTGCAAAAAATTCGTCGACAGCAGGGTTCGAACCTGCGCGGGCGTAGCCCAACAGATTTCAAGTCTGTCTCCTTAACCACTCGGACATATCGACGGTATTTGTTTATACATATACATCATATAAATAAAATTATTTAGATCATGTGAAACATTTTTTACTCTTCTTACCAAAAAAATTAATACTTGATATTTTTAATTCAAAATAATTGAAATTTAAATATCAATATGTATATGAAAGTTTGAATTAGTTTTATTAATGATTCTAGTTTATTTTACTTTACCAGTACTGTATGCTTCCTTGTATAGGATTATCTTTTATATTGTAACAAATAAATATCTTTAATATATAAATTAAAACTAAGTTTCATAAAAATAATATTATAATTAAAATATTTAATAAATTGGTATCGTGGGGAATAAATATATCAAGTGTTCTTTCTACTGTGATGACTTGTTAACGTAAAGAAAAATTATAACAAAAAAAATGTTATTGGAATATTTATATTTGCAAAAGATGTTAGAACTCTTTAAAAGTGTTTAGTCATTCAAAACCACAAAGGAACAACGAATTGACGAAGTTTGACATATAGTTTAACTAAAAGGTGAGTTTAACTCAATTATATGAAGTGGGTTACTTAACATATGACAAAATATTAGATACAATATTTATTATCTATTTTTTTATCTTTGTTTATTCTAGTTTCCTTTTCAATAAAACTTTTTTTTATCATTGCAGTTGAAATGAAGACATAAATTAGGCAACAACATGTACTTACTAACACATTTATTTGATTATAAATTCAAAATGTTTGCGATCTTAATTAATTTCATTTTTTATTTGATTTTATTTGGCCATGAAATTTTTTCATTTGACTGGATCTCACTTCAACTGAAATTACTTACGATATATTAATTGCAGTTGATTATTTTTCAATAACTAATTGATTAGAAGATGCTGAAGTTATGTCTTTAAATATAATATTATAATATATATAATGAAACTTTGTTGAAAAAGTACAAGATTGTGATTTGTAAGATTGTTGAAGATCCTTATATAATCATAATATAATATTTGTAATTAATTAAAATTTATTTTGATTAAGGATTAAATATTTTTTTAGACTATTATGAAAAAAATATGTTTCATCCTTAAATTAAATTATAAAATATTTAGTCTATATATTTTGTATAAATTAATATAAAGCACAATTTCTAACCTTGTTTGATGGAACATATCAAAATGGACTGATGGGTTGAAATCTTCAACTCAATCAGTCCATTTTAATACGGGCTGACGGAGTGACGCATTTTGTCACTCATAATTTGAGTAAAAAATCACTCTTTAAATAAAAACATTTTTTTTTATAAATATTGTATATTTAAATTGCCAATCAAAGTGTTTTAAAGGTAAGAACATAATAATGATAATGTTTTGTCAATAAAAATCATAACAAATACTACTAACTTAAATTTAAATATGCATTATTCTTTCACTTAACTTTTCATCCCCTTCTACTTTCCAAAATTGAACCTTTCTCTACAAAAGTTGTACCAATCTCTTCCAAGAACAACTTGATTTACTCTTCTACCATTCTTCCATATTATCTCCCATTCTTCTTCCACATTGTTTGGTAACTTCACTCCAATACTTGATGCTTCATTTATAAATTCATCTTTCACCACATTTGTTGGAATAACCTACCCATTAAAACTTATAGTTAAAACAAAGAAAAAAAAAATACAATTAAATAACAAAAACATATATTATAAATGTTATAACTAACCATTTTTTTCCATATTGGCAATTGTTCATCAAAAATATTACTTTCCCATAACATTCTTTTAGTGCCCTTTTGAATCCTTGAAGTGGTTTCTAATGGTGGCCTTGGGACTCCAATTGGGGTTATAGAAAACCTAATTTTGAAGGTACCTTGTCCAACATATTTAAAATGAACCAATGTTCCAACTTCAATGTGGTAGAAATCCTTCAAACTATTCATACCATTGTTAAAATAAGCACAAACTTTATTGTTTATTGTAATAACATCAATTTCCACAGCAAAAATATTGCCATAATCATCTTCAAGTATAACTGCTTTGCCCAGTTCATTACTCCATGTGTTATAGAAACTTTTTGGAATTCTTACTCTGCTCTGATTTATATATTTTACAAAAGTAAAATATGTTAGATATTATATATGATTGAGTGGAAATTAATTATATAAGAATAAGAAAATTTTTATGTAGTAATATTTACCTCACAAGCACGAATTATTCCTTCAAAGTATGCATCTGTGTAATCATTTATTTTTCCAAATTGTTGATCCATGCTCTGTGTGTAACATAAAAAATATATATTTCAATGTCAAATATAATTTATTTGTATATTTTTTGTCCTCATTGTAAGACATATCTAACAAGTAGTTTGTTCATAGAACATACCAATATCTTCTTACAAAAATGCATTTTTTTAGATAGCACATAAAAGTGGAAGCATTATTTTAGAATGAGAAACTTAATAATTGATAAAGAACATTAATTTCACGTAGAACACTATAAATGATTTCTAAACAAAATTATTTTTTCATCCCTTTATTAAAGAAAAATCCAAAAGACAAATGTTTAATGTTTTTAATAAAGATAAATAAGTAAAATAATATATTAAATGTTTTATATGAGAAATTATAAAGTACTTTGAAAAGGGACCACCAACATTCTCTAGAAGGTGCATTATAATAAAGATAAAAAATTATTATTTAACAAATAAAAGACAACAATAAATTTAATGTTTTTAATTTAAAGCAATGGTATTGAGAATCATGAAATTGGTATTTCAGTGTATGTTTAAATAAAGTTGTCAACT
>Ga0209389_1003232_pt1 | contig 13019 bp, 4 predicted proteins | sample CowpearedBW_FD_187526 | JGI IMG/M metagenome (GOLD analysis project Ga0209389, IMG submission 187526) | Root nodule microbial communities of legume samples collected from California, USA - Cow pea red BW (SPAdes) (version 2) | ecosystem: Host-associated > Plants > Roots > Nodule | place: USA... | reverse complement strand
CTATCCTAAAAAAAACTAGTTATGTATTATAATTAACTTTTATACAATATAAAAAATTATTCTTTTAATGTATTTAAAGAAATTGAATCAAACCACAAATGTTAGTAAGTTTTCATAGGGAACATATCACTTTTAGGAAGATAGTATAATGATGAAATTGGATGGTTGTCATAAGAACTTAGTTTCTCAATTATAACATGTTCTTTATTAATAAGTAAAACAAAATTTTCTTAGATTATTTACATTATATTGAAAATAATTATGAGTCTAAGTAGAAGATCTATAAATTTATTATTTTAAAATTTTGGATTAAAGGTGATGTTGGATTCATTTTGGTTATAAGCTCAAAGAAATAGTGAAAAATTATAAATGAAAGAAAGTGTATCGGGTGTTGTAATAAAATGGTAGTATAAGAAATTACTATTCGGTGTTGGAAATTCTCTAAAAAAAACTAATCAATTTTAAAGAAAGAGAAAACAAATAAAAAGAAAATTATTGAAACCACACATGCATGAATCCCATTGCATATTTATTATTTGCATACCAATATTATTGTGATCCTTCTAGAAAGTATTTGAAGATGAAGAATGTTTTTGAAAATTGAAATTTTGATTGGCCTAGCCATCAATTTATTACTTATAAAAATGGTTCCTACTCAAAAAGGGTTTTGACCAATGATAGATAACTTACATTATGACATGGGATCATGTTCATGCCTGCAACACCCATGTGCTGTCACCTTTTTTCCCTCCCAACTACCTTTTATTTATGTATGTGCCTACATTCATACTCTCTCCTTTTCAACTCCAATCCATCAAATAGAAACATTCTTCTTCTTTCAACAATAAAATAGGTTAGTATAATATTTCCAAAATTTTATATCAATTAAAAATATCATGAAATTGTTAGGAATTCAAGTGTAAGTCTAAGTTTTACACTGGTTAGAGATGAAAAAGTAGAACACTAGGATAAAGATCTATAAACTCATTGTCTTAAGATTTTGGGTCGAGAATGATGCTAATATCTTAAGTGGTTAGACTCACTCTCATTGGTGTTTGTTCTTCTAGTGAAACATTCTTTATAAATCTAACACAAATTATAATAAAAATAGTAGAAATAAATTTCATCTTACAAAATTGATTTTGTAAAATTAACTTAAATTCAATATACGATAATATCCAAATCTATTTTAGTAAGATAGGTAAATGTATTGTGTCACTCACCATGAAACTCTTTTTATTCTCACATTTGATATCAACATAAAAAGATGCGTTGAAAATCCTCATTTAAAAATATCATCAAATACTATGTATATAATAATTTTTATTTAATATTTTGTGGTCAAACCAATAATAGTTGATATTATTTTTTATTTTAATTATTTTTACTTAGATAATCACGATACTTATAATATTCATTCCAAATGATAAAATAAATTTGGTTGATGACCTCTAATAATTGATATTATTTTTATCTATAAGATTTGCGTAAGAAATGTTGTTAAGTTCAGTTCCTTAAACTACGCAACATTGGTCATAATTGTGCTTTTTTTAAAAGGAAAAAGAAAGTCAAATGAAACATTTTTTAATTGGAGAGTTAATTTTTTATTGGGCCCAAACCCAAACAGCTTGCACATGACCCACAATCTAAGGTGTGAGGGCCTCAGCTATTATAACATGTTCAGAGTTTTTCTTCATTCATGGCACATGGACTGCTCAAGCTACACCAATTAACTAAAATTTCAATACCAAAATGCAACCACACACAGATGCAAATGAATGGAATAATTTAACTTATGAACCTACTCAAATTTTTCATATCAGTTTTTCTTACAAATATTTCGTAAGAATTTATTACATCCACTCAAAAGTTTATACGAAACTATTTTTATCAAACTTTCTATGACAAATTTATAGAAAAATATCGTGGTGGAACTTGAATTAACAAGCTACTAAAATATATTATAACTCTGCATTTAACCTAAAATATACATTAATTTTTTTTAAATAATGATAAATTTCAAAGATAATAATATATTTAAAGACCAATTGTTAATCGGAGAATAATTTAGAGATTAATTTAAAAAACTGTTGATAGTTAACGTTAATAAACAATTTAGAGATCAATGATTTTAGTTACCAACTTAAAAACTAATTATAATTCTTAAAATTATTTTAATTACTAATAATCTTTAGTTTATAAATTAATATCTAAATTGAATTCTTTAATAATGATTATTTTTAATAACTAAAATGGATTATTATTCAAATATTTTTAAGAAAAAATTAAAACAACTTTGTGAGTCTTTTGCAGTTTTCTGGTTTTTGTTTACTTTTAATCAACGTGAAACTCTAATTTATACTTAACTTGAAAAGTATTTAAAAAAGTACTATTTTGTTTTTAAATAAATGCAACATTAAAAAAGTTATCCATTCTATGTGATACATGTTATGAAAATATTAAATATATCTTATTATTGAGATCAAAATTGACAATAAATCAAAACTATATAAAAAACAATAGTAAATACATTTTCGTGAAAAAGAAGAAGAAGAAGAAGAAGAAGAAGAAGAAGAAGAGATGAAGTAGCCTTTTGGTGATTTTTTTGTTTATTGATTGGTTGAAGATAGATATGGTTTGAGTGGTGAAAATGGTTATGATATTGTGTGAATGATGAGAAAAAGCAGCGAAACATGATCATAGATTACTCAGATTGATTATAAGGAATATAGATTCTCCAATTATTTGAACCTGCAACGTGCAAACTACAGAGATCTAGATCATGTACCTAGATTTCTCTATAATGTTTGTTTTTCTTCACTATTAAAATACAACAACTTTTTCTAATTCTTTAAGTTATCATTAACATATTTTTATGCATAAGTTAAATACTAAATCTGTCAATCCAATGATGAGCTAAATATGAGTATTTAAATTCTATCATTTCAACTACTTTAATGTGTAATGATTCAATTGTGTTACAGATAGATTATAGTCAAACTGGCCCTAATAAAATAATAATAATAATAATTAAATACTCATTTGTTTTAAAATAAATGTAACTTAGTTGAGAAAATTTAAATTGGATAATATTTTAAAATTTTTATTCTTAAATATTTCAGCCTTTTTAAAAAAAGAAATAGTTTTTTTATTTTATTTTGAATTTGTCTCCAAATTAATTGGTATGTCTATGTTTCCAAAGAGAAGTAATAACCCTTAAAGTTTTCCTAATAGATTATCTCAAAAGGCTACTTATTTATTATTATTCTTAATTTATGCGAAAAATAAATTAAATTACAAATATTATGGAATTGAGATAGTAATATATAAAATGATATTTTCTAACAACAATTCATAAAAAATATTAAAAAACACATATTATGACTCCATAATAGAAAAGAATAAAAATAAAATAAGTTATTATTATTACACTTAAATATAAGAAAGTTTGAAATCAAATATGTTATCGAAAATCAAAGTTTGAATAATGTACATCAACCTTAATTATTTTTATTCAGAATAAAAAATAACAAATATTTGAAGTTCATTTTTACTTTTATTAAAGAAATTAAAATGATGTTAAGGATCTAAAATGTAATGAAATGAAGAAATTATAATATGGAATTTGCATATGATGAGCCATTTGCATGAAGTTGACAATGTGATGTTCCCTACTCCAACAAGTTTTTGTTGTTTCAGAGTCTCTTTCCATGAAATTAATTAACCGCGTTGTGTGGTGAATTAGAGAAAAAATGTTGCATGAAGACATCATCACTAAAACCTAATCAGACAATTCCATAGAAAATGGATGTCCCATATGTGTTTGGCAATGACAGCTCAAGTTAGGTCCCACTCTTGCATTTTCTACCCTACTATTTCACAAAACTCAAGTAAACAATATGCTATAAGGTAGTTAGTGTAAAACTGTCATATTTTTGAGCTACGTGTCTTTACTGTTGTTTTAGTTTATTTTTTCATTTTCTTCTTAATAAAATAATAATAATAATAATAACTTTAAACGAAGAAAATATTAGAAAGAACTTGATTTAAAGTACATAAAATATTATCTCTAAAGAAAAAACGTCAATAATAAGAGATAGTAATGCGTGTTTTTCTTTCGAGATACAACAATATGTTGTATTAATCAAGTATAACAAATGATATTTGAATCTTGTGAATACTAATGTTTTGAAAAATAATATAAATCAAAAGATTAAACTCTTTTATATGAAATGTCATATTGATGTGTATTTTAATATAGATAGCAGAAAGTAAATAGTAATAAATATGATTAAAATAAAATAGTAAATAACAATAAATATGATTAAAATAAAATAATAAAATAAAGTTAAAAAAATTTCACTAATAAACAACATTTATCTATAAATTAATAGTATATAATGTAAGGACCCACTAACCCCCCTCTCCATACACTCTCCTCTTCTTCCCCAACTTCTCTCACAGAACCACACTACACCTCACTGTTCTTCCCTCCCTCTAAACAGTCGCCCGTTTCTCTCTCAAGCAAAACTCAATTTCATTTCCCTTTCTAATCACTTTTCCTCTGTTACAGCTGCTGACACCCAGAACCAGGAGAAAAACTCTTCCTCTAGCTGAGTCATCCTCCCCTTCCGCCCCTTAGGTTGAGGATTTGAGGTGCCCTTGTGTTAGAGCCTTGCTTATGGTGTTTTTCTTTTTAAGGTAAGGGAAGCTAACCGATACTTTTCCATTTGAGCTGTAAATTTATGTTTTGTATGAGATTGGTGTGCTGAATTGATGTCTTGAAAGGCTTGTGTGAGTGTATGAACATGGTTGCCTTGAATTTGTGTTCTTGCATGTGAAAAAAGTGGGATGATTTGTTATTTTCGCCTAGGCGGGCGATTCTCGCCTAAGCGAGACTATCAGAAGACTCACCTCTGATACTAAGCGAGATCTCGCCTAGGCGAGCTGGAGTCGCTTAAGCGAGATACACTCTCGTCTAAGCGAGCCAGTTTAGCCTGAGCGAGAGATCGCCCAGTTTTTAATCCTTGCCACTGTTTGATGTCTCGCCTAGGCGAGGTAGCCTCGCCTAAGCGAGATATCTTCTCGCCTGGGCCAGATTGCCTAGCTTAAGCGAGATTCACTGCAGTGGAATACATCAACTTCTGTTTTAAAGGAAAAACGACATGCTTTACTATGATTCTATGCAAGGAAGCTTTTATATGCTTGATAGGTCATTATTTATTGAATTGTGTGATGGGATTTGAAGAGTATTAGTATAGTGTGATGGTTGGAATGGAATTTCAAGGGAAATTCATGTGAGTTGTTAGAGTGTAAGGGCGTGCGGAATCCATATTGGTTGGTATCCTGAAACTCCAATAATCATTCGCGCTCAGATAGAGTAGAATGGATTATGTCGTGAGGAGTAGCAGGAGGTCCTAGTCTTTGGACTTGATCCAGTCCTAGACACGAAGGGGACTTACCCTGGGAACGGTTGGGTGATAACCCCTTGTGTCCAGACTCTGCAGAGTCTGGGAACCGTTGCAGGTGCAAGCCACCAAGAGCTCCAATGCCGCTTACACAATCCGGATATCGAGTCTAGAATTTTAAATTGTTGATTTATGTGTTATGAGTGATGTAAATGGTGATCTGCGTTATCTTTTTTTTTTCTTTCAGTTAGCTTACCTTTTTCTTTTGTTCATGTGGTTTTGCGCTCGTGGTTTCTCCTTTGCTATGATCGCCTATTGTTGGTACGAGCAGAGCCTAGTCCAGATGATGATGCCCCTCTTCAGAGCAGAAATTGACCCCCCTTACTCACGACAGTAGTAGTTTTGAATCAGACTTTTGAGGAGTCTTAGCTTGGCAAGTTATTAGGCCCCTTCTTATATTTTTGGATGACTGTACCAGATTCATGTACTGTGTATATATATAACTGCTAACTCCACTATCTGCTATGTCTGATCATGATTTAATGTTTTATTTGATAGTGTGAAAGACTATTAAATGGGATGTTACATATAATAATAGGATAATTTATTTATTCAATTTCAAAGTTATATTGAATATTTCTTAGATCTATCTCCATTTCTCAAATAAGTTGTTAATCTTGTAATATAAATTAACAATATGATTTTACATAATTAGATAATTATCGATTGTTTTAATGAAATTTTTTATATTTACTTTAGAAAATGAGATTTATTATGTGATCAAGATATTGTTGATCAAATTATGATAATGATAAATTATTCAAAAAACTGAATTTTGTTGACAAAAGGGGATAAGTTGTTCACACACATGGACATTTGTAAGAAGTTTAGGGTGGCTTGAAAGTATTTGGAACACCGAAGACTATTCATCTTGACAAATGGTTCCATGAATTTGCTTCTTCTTTTTTACGTTAGAGGATATGAGAAGGGTTTTGGATGTTGGAATTTGAAATTTATGTCCTAGTATTCGTCGTGTTTTTTTTTGGACAATAGATTTTGTCTTGACTTGCATGAAACTATCGAAAACTCAATGTTGAATTGGCATACATGGTCGTCCTTTGGAATGTTGGGAACGGAAAGTGATTTTCTCAATAACATGCAACATTAGCACGCCATTATCTATAGATGATTATACCATGAATAAGACAAAAGCTTTCTTTGCTCATGTCTTAGTTGATGTTGATTTCTAATCTGATTTCTTGATCAAATTTTGGTAGAAAGGCCAAGATTTACGCTTATTAATAATGTGGAGTATAACAAATTGTTTCTATTTTTTGCAAAATGTGAAATGATTGGTCATGATTTATGTAATTGTAGAAGATTACAACAACATACTAAGGTAAATTCTAGTGAGGAGAAAACAATTGGCGCAAAAATACAATAACATTATTGTCTTAAGGTGGTTGGTGTAGAGGATGGGACTAAGAGTTCTCTAGCTTTGGTTTTGGTGATTCATCTGGTGGTACATCTTATGAAGGTTGTGGAGCATCCTATGGTGGAGAATGTGGTGGATCCTACAATAGAGCTTGTGTTGGAGCCTATGGGGGCCTACGGCATAGGGTGGTACAACCAGTGAAGCTTATGGAGTAGCTTGTGGTGGAGCATATGATTCAATTAGTGAAGCCTATGGTGCAATATGTTGGGATGTTGCTTGCTAGCCTAAACTTATGGTGGTTAATCTTGATAATGATTGTGGTGTGAATGGATCTTCTGTGGCGATAATTTTTTTTATATTTATTTATTTAATTATTATTATTTCTACAATATACTTATAAACATTTAGAGGTAAAATTATACATTGATATATAATTATATTTAAAATATTCACACACACACACACACACACACATATATATATATATATATATATATATATATATATATATATATATATTATAATTTATATATTTAACTATTCAACTAGTTGCCTATAGAATATTTTTAATGTAAATATTACTTTTTTAATGTACCTAACCGAACAAAATATTACGTAATGTAGTGCAACAAGACCTATTTAGTTTTACTAGTTTAAAGTGGTTGAAAGATATTCTTAGATATATTTATTAGTGCAAATATTCATATAATAACATTATATACTTGATTATGTTATTATATTCTTTAGTATTATATATTTACAAAATACTCGGTATATCAAGTAAGATGGTACATTGTTATTATTATTATTATTATTTATTTAAGATAAATTGTTATTTTATTGATATTAGTTAATATCTTATTATTTGTTTTATAAATCTAAGATCCAAAATATTATAAATACACATAGTATTTTATAAAAAAATCAACTTTTTCTCATATTAGTTATCTCTTAATCTAAAAGATATAAATCTCTTTTACTTGTGTGTGAAACAATTTTAATATATGTTCTATAAGCATAAATTATTAAAATTAAAAATAAGTTTAATTTGTATCGTCCATATTAATATTAAATTAATATGTTTATTGATGACTAAATTTTATAATAACTTTCGTTATAAATGCTCTTACCGGATTTGGTAATTTTTGTAAAGATATTGAAGTCAACGCCCCCCTTTAGACAACAATATTGGCGCACGCGCTATGGTTAATGATGGAGAAGGAACGTGTGCCACGCGTTCTCTTTCTTTTGAAACAACAAATTTTGCTTCAACTTCCTATTTTCCCTTCTATTATTTTCTCATACTACTATTACTTTTTCAAATTTCTTCTTCTAAGCTATTTCTAAACATGAAATGAATTCTCAATTTTTCTATAATTAATATATATCTATAAAATTTAATAAACAAAAGAGTTCCCTGCTTACAATTTTCAATCCCATATGATCATATATCACATTCGATTATATTGAAATCTTTAAAAAATTTGGGTATTTTCAATTAGTTTCTATTAAATCTTTATGTTTATTTGGTACTCAAATTTTATATTTTTCAATTGTATTTTTCTACATTTTTTTATTGGGTGACATGATTGTTTATTTTATTCATTTATTTTGCTTTCTTGTTTTTATGTTTTAAAAAAAGTATGTAACTAATAAAACAATACCACATTTAATATAAATTAGAATTTTATTTTAACATTATTTTATATCAATCACACAATATTACATTTTTACTAAAAAAAATTACATAGTAAAATAATAATTATTTCCCTCAATTAAAATAAAATTAAACAATACTGACTCAATTAAAAACACTAAAAATTATAAGCATATAATAAATTACAAAACTCAATTAAAAATAATTAAATTTATGAAAAATTTCTAATTTAATTCGAACATGTTTAGATAGTTTTAATTTCAATCTAGTATAGTTAATAATTAAGTTCAGTGAGATTGGGTTGCACTAGATTTATAATTTTTTTGGTTAACAACCTAGCTTTAGTTCAACTATTGGGTTAAGTAATGATTATTATGTGATCAAAATATAAATAAATATGATTTGTTTTAATAATGTAATTAACATAATTATTGTATTAAATCTGATAAAAAAATCACTTATTCGTTTTTAAAAAATTAATAAAAATAACCAAATTATATTAATTTTTAAAAATCAAAACCAAATTGAAACATAAAAAATTGAAAGAGCAATTTAATATTTTTGAAAAAAACAGAAAAAAAAATAATTAAACAACTTCAAAAAAATATTTTAAATATTCCTTTAAATCTATTTTGTCTAACACCTTAGAGCTGCAGATGTTGCCACTAAGCTACTTTAGCTCAAATTTACTTAGGCGATTGATGATACACCTACAAGTACAGATTATGGAAAAATATACTTTTATGAAAAATTATTACCGATTTTTTGTTTAAGTTCAAAAAAATTATTTAAATTTCTTTAATATGATTTATGTAATAAATTATTTTCTTAAACAAGATTTTCTACCACTTATAAAGTACTTTGTAGCATAGCTCATCGTTTAATTTAAATAATCCACAATAGCTTTTCTTGCATCGTTCTCTAGTTTGGACATTCAACACCTATTATTGATTAAATATGAAGCATCCAATGTCATCAATGACAACCATCTTCATCATGAGCTCGGATTTTCGTCAAACACTAAAACATAATTTAAATCAACAAACGTTGAAAGAGAGACTGGTAGAAGAGGGTTTTGGAAACAAAATGGAATACTCAATTGAATTGAAAACGGAGATGGAGATGGAGATAAAAAAAAATAGAAAAAAAAAACTTTAGACGATTAAAATAATAAACTAAATTTAGATAAAAAAAAGTATAATTGTACATTTATGAATACATGAAATCCTTTTGTAAGAACATTTTTTTTAAATATAACTTCTAATGAAGGAAGAATAAGAAAGTCAATAAAAAAATTAAACAATTGCATACTTTATTTCATTTTATTTCTATTGAAGATTTCGTTTTCTATTATATGTTCTTTTAAGGGTGTAAGTCAACATGTCATTTATTAATTATCTTGATAAAATATATCTTTAAGAAGGGAGTTCGAAGTTGATAAAGACAAATTGATTGAAATTTTGATTGGAGTAAGATTCTTATAGTTGATACAATTATTTTCTTAATTTTCTTTGGGATTTGCAATAGAGAAGGTAGAGATGTTCACGTCAAAATAGGGATGATGATTGTATAAGTTATAGTTTCGAAAGTTTTGCTAACTTATTGGAGAGTTTGGATTGAAAGGTATATTTTGCTTGCACCATAAGTTACCTTTTGAGTAAGAAGTTAATAAATTGCATCTAGTTCATTCAAAGTTGACTTAGATGTATCGGAGTGTATCGATATTAAGAGTTTCATGGAAAGATATAATTATATAGAAATGATAATGATATATAAATGAACTTTTCTAAGTTGCATTTGGGATTTGAAATAACTAGTATTTTGAGTTAAATTTATTTACAACAATTATTGATTAATAATTAGTATTTGTAATTGTAACATGCATGTAACTAAAACTGAGTTTTTATAATATGCACATGTACTGCTTCAGGGTTGTCATTATGCTCAAGTAATGAGTAAATATCATATGCATTATTGAAAGTCAGTCAACCACTGGCATTACATGTTGCTCAAATATGGCTTATGACTTAACAAAATAGATTTTGAGATAATTTTGATGACTGCAAGAATAAGGATGGTCTTAATTTGTCTTAAATAAACAAAATGTTTGTAAAATAGAATTTACTTTGAATGTAAGTTTTGAAATTTTAAAATTTTTAAAAAATTCATTTCTTTTTCTTTCATTTGTTAAATATACATAAATAGTAGTTTTGTGATCAAACCTATTAAGTTGAATAAAGCTAAGGGTGTGAACATTAGAGAACTAAACAAGGAGCATCTTAAAGTCATTCAAACCAAAGAAATCCTAAGCCAAATAGTAAAGGATTTCATCTAGATCTGGATTTCAATTCTTAAATTCAAATTCACCCTTTCTTTTTTCTTTAAATTTGTTTACCACAACTTTAGGTTTCTAAATGTCATTCAAGTGGCATGAGATCATTCAAGCAAACAAGTCTTAATTTTTACAATTTTACAAAACATATAAGGACGCGATGACTATTTTATAATTTTTGCAAACTTTTCTACCGGTGTTCCCCAAATAACTGACGCCTATAAATTTGTTCAAATTTCAAATATGACATTTTTTTTATTATTTTATGTAAGATATTGCCTTGGTTCCCGTAGAACTGAAGTCGTAATATTTGCTTAATATTTCAAAATTGGCATTGGTTAGCCTCGATTGAAAATTAAATCGAGTCAGATTCCAGTTTAGGCTTCGGCTAAAAATTGAACCAGGGCCTAAAGGTTGTCTTAGGGTTCAAAAAGTGAATTTTAGAGGCATGACATTGTTCTTCTTCCTCAAAGTTTCGTTCCTCATCTTCTCACACAGCCTCTACCGTTAGCCACCTCTACTCTTGCCCTGGCCAACCACCTTTGCGCCTCTTGCCTCCACCATCCACTGTCGCGCTGCCAGCTCACGTTGTCGGCGCCTCGCCCACACGTGTGAGTTCAAACACGTCCCTTTTTCGTTTTGCCTTCTTTTTCGTGTTTTGCTTCTTCTTTTTTTATGTTTTGTTAAGATTTTTTATTATTTATCCCAAATTTCTAATATGAGCCTATGATTTTGTAATATGTTGTTTATTTGTTTTATGTTATGCGTGTGTGTGTGTGCGTGCATGTGTGTGTGTGTTAATTTATATATATTGAATATTTAATTGTCCAGTTGGATAGTTTAAGAAGATTAATCACTTTTTAGTAGTTTATTAGTGCATGTATATTTTAATATACATATCTTAAAATTCATGAAAATTTATCAACTGTGTTTTGTATTGATCTTCGGGTGCATATTTGATTATGACTGATAATCACTTTCATTTCGTGTAACTTGAAAACCAATGCGAAAATACTGGCAAAATTTTGTGAAATTTAAGATATATTTTTTAAAATTAATATGTACCAATAAAATAAAAAAAAGTGGATCTTCTTGAATGGGATAAGGTCACACCTTGAATACAAAAGCGACGTGATCATTCATTCAAAGGAGTACAAGAATTTATACAATTTGCACAATATAATGAGGGTATAAGTGATGATGAGGTGAAGTTTAAATGTCATTTTGTAAACTATTTGAATGGGAGAAAGTTGAACGTAACGGAAGTTATGAGACATCTTATTTGTGATGGTTTCCTTATAAGTTATATGTTGCGATAATTTTGTTTATATTTATTTATTTAATTATTATTATTTCTACAATATACTTATAAACATTTAGAGGTAAAATTATATATTGATATATAATTATATTTAAAATATTCACATATATATATATATATATATATATATATTTACAATACTGTATGCATCTTATATCTACACTGTTTAGTACATCTTATATTTCCTACACTAGAAGAGGAAGAAGTGTTATTTATTTACAGTTTTCCCCTCATATACGGGTTATCAAACAGGTGGAGGGAAAAGGTTATGGATAGAGTTCACTTAGACTGTTGGGGGTAAATAGAAGGTAACTTCGATTTGTCCTTCGATGACAATCGACGCGTTTGGAGTAGAGACAAAAGTAATGGTAGAGTTTCATGTTCCCTGAAATGTTACAGAATTATTTACTGCATTGGTTTGCCATGCATTTTCCGGAAAAACGGCCACAATGTCGGCGAAGAAGGGATTAGGAATGTTGGGAGCAACCATCTATGATAAGGTTATAAAAAAAATTTCACACAAAATCATAAAATAGGAAAGTGAGACAAATATCACAAAATAAAATAGCATATCATAACAAAATAAAATGAAATGAAAGTTCTCCCAAATTCATAAAACTGGAGTTTTATTATACTTTTATAAAGATATTGATTAATTTTGTAGTGACTAGCCAGGATAAATGAGCTCATGGCCAACAAGGTAACTCAAGAACATCTCATCTTGAGTAATATTAACTTGTTTAAATCCCCAATGTCATACCTCCAACTACAATAATCAAATCTTCATTTATCATAAATTTTATTTCAATATTAAACCATTTAATTATATAATTAAATAAACATGATCAATGCATAATTAAAATATA
>Ga0209389_1003225_pt1 | contig 13026 bp, 7 predicted proteins | sample CowpearedBW_FD_187526 | JGI IMG/M metagenome (GOLD analysis project Ga0209389, IMG submission 187526) | Root nodule microbial communities of legume samples collected from California, USA - Cow pea red BW (SPAdes) (version 2) | ecosystem: Host-associated > Plants > Roots > Nodule | place: USA... | reverse complement strand
TAACTTAATAACATTATCATATTATCACCTACTAATATAATATCACGTATATTTAAAAAATATATACACACAGGCGCGATAGCGCCTGTTTTACGCTAGTTTTAAATTAAACAAATTTATAATACAAAATAAAAAATGCATTTCAGACCGTATCTTCAAAAATACAAAATTTACATTCCAGATATTAATTAATCCGAATGCAAAATTTAAAAGAGTATAAACTGAAATCGGTGCAGGAAGAAATTGATTTCTCATTATTGAGAATTTGAAATGTTGAAGCCCATTTACTAAATTTTTTCGTCTTCTTCTTCTTACACTCTCACAAACTCCATAGCTTTTTAATATGATTGTTTTATCTTTTATAAAAGTGATTTCCAAAATATTTGTTCAAAAAAATTTAAGAACATACTATTTAGGGTTTTTGGAACATGATTTCCAAAATGAGAATTTTGGAATAGGTTTTCATAACGGAATATTTGAAATAAAAAATTCTATGCATGAAATATATTATGAAACAGGTTTTTTTAGAACAATTTTTTCAAGAATAATTTTCCAGAACATATGTAATATTTTCAAGAATAATTTTCCAAGAATGAACTTTTCGAAAAACGCAAAATTTATTCTAAAAGAGATTTTCAAAATAGCATTTTTTCCTAAAACGTGTTCTCTCTTTTTCTTCCTCTACAACAACTATGGTGTGGCCATAATAATAGAGACGGAGACAGACATGTTCTATTAACATGAGGTGCAATTAGTAATGATAGGGCGCAGAAGGGGAAAACTTTTTTTTTAAGGAATATTTTTCCATCTTCTTTCACAGTATGGCCCAAAAATATATTTGTACATTATCTGTTTTTTCTTTCAAAATTGTTATATAATATAAAAAACTTTTAATAACGTTCTTAATTAATTTTATGATAATAATAATTTTTTCAGTATATTTTTATTTTTTTCTTTCCTAAAAAATGAAAATAGAATTGCATAAGCACCCCTGTTTCCACATACATATTTAATGTGTCCACTCATAAGTTTTTTTTTTTTTAAAAGTGTAATATAAATTTTATCAATATTACTTACATTTTAAAAGTAATATTCATTTTTCCACTTTCGAAATTTAATTTTTCTATTTAAAATGTTACAAATGTGTTATTAACTCGATATCGGATCAAATAAAAATTAAAAAATCTCAATTTGTTTGATATTTTAATTGGATTAACACTTTTTATATCTGGATCTATGGGGATCGGTCAAGTCGTGAGTTTTGACATTCCTGATTGGTTTGTAATTTTGCTCTTATTTTTGTATCTTATTTCATTTTTTTTATTATTCATATAATGTTCTTTATTTGATAGGAATAGTTATTATTTAAAACAAGTTGGGGCTTCAATGTAGTACAACTTTATTATAATGAGACTAAATGATACGACTTGTATTTGTATTAAAATTATGTTACATTGACACAGTTTTTTCAAATTAAAATCTAACAACATTAACACGATTTATTCGTATTAAAATCATTCTATAACTTACCTCAATTTATAATTTTTTTTAAACTTACACCTTATTAATATTTCCAACCGTAATAGTAAAATAGACACGAATGAGATATAAATGCACATTAAAAAAAAAACAACAAATGATTTTTCTAAAGTCCTTCTGTGTTTTTAACAAGATAAATACAATCTAAAATTTAAATAAGATTAAGAATTTTTAATTGAATCTTTATTTAAAAAATTATTTTATAATTTTTATCTAAGTATTTTAATATTTAATTTCTTGTGACCGTTATTTTTGTGTTTCCATTTTCATGTCATAATGAACTTTTTTTATTTTATTTTTCTAATATATTTTAATTCGTATATTAATTCGCTCATTAATTTTGTTATTTTCCTATGGAATAATCGGTTCATCAACAAGTAGAAAAGAATTAAATAAAAAAACCGTATTGATTCATGAAAATAAATCTTATATTTTATTAACGATATAATTAAACAATAAAATACTTGGTGTTTAAAATAATAGAACTCAATTATTTTATCAATAAAATATTTATATATAAATAGAAAATTTAAAAATGAGTTTTATTAGTTATAAACACTTCATCTCTTTAAGAACCGTTTCTTCATTCTCTCTTTTCTCTCTCTAAGTTTTTGACGTTTTTGTTCATTTATTCGACTATCAAAGACCGTTAGGGGCAGTGGCGGAACTTGACCAAAAATTGTAGGGTGCCAAATTATATTTGTTATATATAATTTTTTTGGTGGGTATTGCCAAATTTGAAGACGCTTTTCCGGATCACGTTCTAAAGTATTTTCAAATTCATTATGTGTAACTTTGGGAACCTTAGAGAGTTGTTTTTCATTTTCTTCAATATTTGAATTATCATGAAGTTTCTCAATTTTAGATGACGTAGATGCATTTTTTTCATCTTCATCACAAGCCTTCCTCTTGAAAAAAGAATCAATTCTTTTACTCTTTATCATAATTTTTCTAATATAAATTTTTCACCTCTCACCTATTTACAAAAAGATAAAATTATGAATACCCCAAATTAAATCTTAAAAGCAAGACTCAATATTTTAAGAAAACTAATAACTTCTAAATGATTAGCTTCCCTTACCTTAGAGTAGATTCCTAATCTTGTTCTTCCCTTACACAACTTCAAAGCTTAAAATAGCTCTATCTACACAAAGAAGAGTTTGATCAATAATTAAAGCATGATTTTATGATCTCTAACAGATAGATATATGCCTAGAGCGTAGAAAAGTCACATACAAGAGGGAAACATATTGCTTCAAAAATAAAAAGGAAAAGATGAACTTACTCAAAAGAAGAAATTGTTCGGTCCAAAATGTTCTTTAACTCTTCAATTTTGCCGTAGTGCAATTTGATTTTGAAAATAATAAGGAATTGATGGTAAAAATTGAGATGGAAATAAAAGGGGAGAAAGAGTTGGAGGCACGGAAGAGAGAAACCAAATAGAAAAGTATAAGAAATTATAATAGAGAACAAAATGTGATTTTTAAATTTTAAAATATATTTTTCAAACTAAATTATAAATAAGGTAATAATATATAAATAAAGTAATAATATATAAATAAAGTAGTAATATATAAATATATTTTTTAAATATATAGAAAATAAAATAAAATAAAAATAATTAATATAAATAGAATAATATTTTTTAAATATTATTTTTTAAATATATAGAAAAAAAATGAAACCAAAAACGGTTGGGGGAGCCGTGGCTCCCCCTGTCCCTTAATAGTTCCGTCCCTAAGTTGATTTCTGAGTACTAGGATTTTGTCAAAGGTATTGTGGATTTTAAGGATGAAGAATTGTGTGACTACGATGAAGAAAGCATAGAGTGACATTTGCTTCATCACTAATGAAAGCAAGAAAATCATTGAGAACTCTCATTTTTTTTGGAGAAGTTGAAGAAAGGCAACTATCAAAATAGGAAAAACTAAAGGGGAGAAAACGCAAAAAAGAAAAGGTTGAATTGTGTTTTTAAATTTTCTTTTCACACTTTTTATAAATACCATTTGATAAGTGATATTCAAATGATAGTTTTATAAGTTTAGTAATCAGTTGATGATACTTATGTCAAATGATGTGCAACAAACGTTGTTGCTCTAACAGCCAAAGTTTTAATTAATGATGTCCAAGCTTAGCATGGTAAAGGTTTTGAAAAACTTTTGATAATTGGTATTATAATGTCTTTTATCTTGAAATATTGTAAGCCTAAGCTATAAATTCTTAAAAACCATTTTAAATCGCAATATAATCAATTAAGATTAGTTATGGCGCGGATTGAATATTTTTAAATATATAATTGTAATAACTATCTCTTTTATCGATTAAGTCAATTCAAAAAAAAATATGTGAATTTTAATCAATTAAGCGAATAATGTAATCAATTATTCCAGTAAAGGTCGAAAAACTCAAACTATTTTTATCGATTAGGTTAATTATATAACAATTAAAACAAGCTCTTATTTCTAAAATTAAAGTATTAACCATTTTAATTGATTAGACAACTTGCATAACCGATTAATAATCTTAAACTTTGTTTTATCTTTAAAAAATCCATCATTCTTTCTGATTTTTGTGGGACAAAAAATTTTCAAATCAACACATTAGAATGCAATAATGGAGAGTTTTTGAGAGATTTTCACTGAGAATTTTGTGTTCAACCAAGATTTGTTCAAGATTAAGAGTTTCTCGCTTGGCACTAGGTGATATTATGATATCAACACAATCAAGTGTATTCTTTCCTAGTTTTGTTTTTTGTTAATCAATCTTTTGTATTTTTTTTACTACGTAAGCGATAGGTTTAAAGTAATTGTGTGATGCATTGCTTTTGGTTGTATTTCTTGATAGTTATTTCAAGATTCTTTGTATAGAGTAGATATTATATAGATGCATCTTGTAATCTTTGACTATTGATTATAATAGTGAAAATCTAGCTAAGGTTATTAGATAACTTGATGTAAATTCTTAAATAATCGAACTAGTATAAAAATTATTGTCTTTTGTTCTTTCATTCCTTGTATATTTGAATCTTGGTGATTGAAAAGGCATCCTAATATAGGATCACCCAAACACCTTGTTAATTGATTAAAAATGTGTTTGAAAATGGTTTTGTATAACTAAAAAGAATCAAATTTTCAATACAATCAATTCACCCTCCTCTTAGTTGAAAGATATTAGTTGTAACATTTCAACAGTTGACCTCAAAGCTGGTTAATAGTAGCTTAACCGATTAAAAGATTCTATTGTGGCTAGTATCTCTCAAACATTTGTGGAATGGACATTCATAAACAAACCACCCTTATTTGTTGGAGAAAATTATTCATTTCGAAAAATAAGAATGAAATTTGTTTTGGAATCTGTTGACAAAGGTATATAGGATGTAATAGTTAATGGTCTTTTCCAACCTACGAAGATTGTAGATGGTAGAGTTATTCCTAAACAATTTTCTCTATGGACACCTGATGAAAATAAAAAGGCACATTATGATGTTATGGCCAAGAATATTATATCTTCTGTACTAACTTTGGATGACTTCTACAGTGTTTTTGTTTGTGAATCAACAAAGAAGATGTGCGACATTTTGGAAGTCACTCATAAGGCCATGGATAAGCAAGTAAAAATACTTATCCAAGAGTATTAAATATTTAGGATGAAAACTGGAGAAAGCATCTATGATATACACAAAAGATTTACTCATGTAATGAATCATTTATTGGCTCTAGGAAAGATTTTTTGTAAAGAAGAACTTAATATCAAAATCTTGAAACTGCATCTTCTTCTTAACCTGTTTTATAGTTGAGTCTTGAGGCTAGAAAACTCATGTGATATTTTGATAGTGGCTGCTTAAGACACATAATAGGAGATTTGGAAAAGTTCAGCAAGATCTCATACAAGGCTCATGGTCATGTTACAAATGGGGACAATAATAGAGGAAAAATTATGGGCATCGGTAAGATTTTTATGAAACAGGTGCATACTTAACAAATGAGCCTCAAGCAATCCAAATTGAAAAGCAAATTGTTGATACAAGTACATCACATACAACTGGCATACCCAAGGACTAGATTGTGCCAAAAGATATGTCTTTGGAGAATGTTATAGGAGATGTATCCAAGGAATGATGAAAGATTATCTTGTTTCCTTTTAGATTCATGAATATGGTGAAGTTGTTTAAGAAAACTTTTTAAAAATTTTCACTGGACATTAAGATAGCAAGCTATCTAGATGTAAAGGTTCATTTCTCAAGCTCATGAAAGGAAGAAGAGAGTTGGATTCAAGTTCAATAGCATACGGATTTAGAAGCATTTAAAGAACAATAATGAAAGAAGAAACAAGTAAAATGGAAAGCATAGAAGATGGTGCAATGGATGAAGCACACCACTCACAGGGGGGGTCTAAACCAACCAAACCCTAGAGATGAGTGATGGTGCCGCCACTTGCAAACAAGATAAGGCAAAGGTGAGTTTACTTCATGGAAGGAGAGCTCACGATTTTGGATGGTTGAAACACAATGCTTATAATTTCAAAATGATCAACACTTTTACAAAACAAGGAGCCCCCTTTAAATAGAAGTTCACAGAGGTCCTTTAGCAACACATAAACATGAAAATAGCAAACCCCAATATCCTAAGCTAGAGCAACTCTCGACCAAAAGGAGGGAATGTGGTTGGTGGATGCATTTCCATGAGGATTCTAGGCCAAAAGAGGAAGGAGACAAAGTAGCCTTCCAAGAAATAAACCAAAAAGGCAAAAGGAGACAAGGTACATGTCTACTTTTGTTTTTACTTTATGCTTTCCTCTTTCTTCCACATCATCCATATGCTCCAATCACCATGTGCCACCTAGCATGCTCTAGTTTCTCTTAATTACCTACAAAACAAGACAAAAAAAAAATTAGCATGTTGGTTTAAGTTAAGCTAATCTTGATCAAAGTCAACTTTAGGTCAAAGTCAACAAGTCAACCAAAATAAGTCAACAAGTCAACCAAAATAAGTCAACTAGAAGCCAACTTAGGAAATTCAAACTAAAGTGATGCAAAACAAAGTTAAATGTGATGGAATAGAAGACTTCCCTCTAGACATGCTTCTAGTGATCCTTCTTGAGGGAGCTTCTATGGAGGTATCATGGTTAGTCACGCCTTCATCACCAAGGGTGTCTCTAGAAGAAGACAACTAGGTCTATTTTGCACAAATGTAGCTTTTGTATCCCAAATAGAGCCAAAGTCAGCAGAAGATGCTCTCAAAGATGAAAATTGGTTCCTAGCAATGCAAGATCAGTTAAACCACTTCAAGCGGAATGAAGTCTGGGAACTTGTTCCAAAAAGTAAAACTCAACAAGTTATTGGAACCAAAAGTGGATTTTCATAAATAAGTTGGATGATCCTGGTTGTATTGTCAAGAACAAAGCTAGGTTGGTGATCAAAGGTTATAGTCAAGAAGAAAGGATTGATTATGATCAAACCTTTGAGCTAGTAATCAAACTAAAGGCAATCAAGACTTTGCTAGCCATTGCATCAATGTTGAACTTTAAGCGTTTTCAAATGGATGTAAAGAGTGTATTCTTAATTGGGTTCATTAAAAAAATAAGTATATGTAGAGAAACCTTCATGCTTTAAGGATTTTGAATTTTCTAATCATGTATTCAAGTTAAAGAAAGTTTTATATGGATTGAAACAAGCTCTTAGATCATGGTATGATATGCTAAGTTAGTTCCTAATTAAAGGTAATTTAAATAAAGGTAAAGTTGATTGTACACTCTTATTAAGAAATATGGTAATGATTTATTATTTGTTCAAATCTATATAGATAATATAATTTTTGATCTACTAACCCATTATTATGCAAGGAGTTTTCTAAAAATATGCAGCAAGAGTTTGAGATATCTATGGTGAGAGAACTCAACTTCTTCCTTGGGTTGCAAATCAAACAAGTCAAGAATGGAATCTTTATGCATCAATCAAAATATTGCACATAGCCATTAAGGAAGTTTTCAATGGATGGCTACAAGGAATGCACAACACCAATGGCTACAAATTTTTACTTGGATGCTGATAAGAGTGGTAAGTGTGTTTTATCAAACCAAATATTGACATATGATTGGCTTACTTCTTTACTTAACAACTAGTCGTCCTGATATAATGCATAGTGTATGTGTTGTGCAAGATTTCAACTATGTCCTAAATAGCCGCACTTAATTGTTGTTAAGAGAATTTTAAAATACCTAAAAGGACTTAGAATTTCCAATCATGGCCCATAAATTTTAGTGGCATTCTTGTACAAATACAATACCATCTCTCTTTTTTCCTTATCTTCTTGAATTGTCATATATAGGTTTTTAAAGAAAGTAGCCATTGTGAGACCGCTTCTTACAGAACTTCAACTCTTTTGAATGTCTTTTCTCTATTTGATGAACTTAACATTGATGGATGCCTTAAATGTTCTTTTCTTCTTTACATAACATTGCAATACCTAAATATACTTATCTTCTAGGACAATGTGCATTTTCTTGCAATACCTTGCATTTTCTTGGACAATGTGCATTATTCTAGATTTTACAATTTATGGTATAGAGAATTGTTGAAGAAAAGCAACTCTAACTCTTTATTCAAGAGATCTTATTTAACTTGTCATTTACCTAATAGATATATTTGACAGAGGGAAGTAATAGACATTCCTTCTAACATATAATAAACATTTATATGTTTTTATTTAATACAAGGTAAGCTTACTTTTAATTGTTTATTATTTGAGCATATATGTGTCATACCAGATTCAAAACAAGATCGAGCAATGTTGTATCGTTTATTAGAAAAACATTTGCATCTTATATATCATCTTTTAAACAAAGAATGATTATGTTTTATATATTGTTATTTTTAGCACTTAATCAAAATCATAAGGTGTTAGACTATGAGATGATTGTCAAAGATTCTACCACTCGATGTGAAGAGAAATTCTTCAACAAATTTTTATATTTGCAAGTCAAAAATTGCTGAATAATTTTTACACTCAAAATTAATCCAAATCGAGCAATGAAGTATGATAGAATGTCTAAATCTAGATATTATCTCCATTGGTGATAATTTGATCTCTTGAAAAAGCAAAAAACAAAGGGTTGTGACAAGATCAAGTGCATAAGTAGAATACATAGTTATGGCCTCAAGCACCTATAAGCTTATTTGGCTTAAGCAATTGCTTAGAGAGTTGTAATTTGGAGATGTCACTCAAATAACACTTATACGTGACAATCAAGTTGTTCTTCATATTAGTTCTAATATTGTCTTTCATGATAAAACCAAACACATTGAGATTGACTATCATTTCATTCAAAAAAAAAGATTGTATTTGGAGATATCAACACTAAGTTCATTAACTCAAGTGATCTGTTAGTAAATATTTTAACTAAGTCTTTATAAGAATTGCAAATTGATGACAACAAAAGGAGGTTTAAATACCTAAGAATAAGCTTCAAAAGGATGACAACAATTGCCCGTTTGATTCAGGAACTAGTTGAGTGCTATACCATCGGTGAATTTTGAAAATATTGGGGATTAGAGTTTGTTGCAAGGAATTGGAAGATAACCACCTGATGGAGAAATATAAGACCTTCTGGTTCAAGTACGAGGTCATTGAAATTTTAGGCTAATGTGTTATCCACCCAATAGTTCAAGAATGGGGTGACTGAAATTTGAGAATGATAACCTGTGCACCAAGTGGAGAAAAGTAAGAACTCGTAGTGCAAAACCAGAGTGACTTGGAAGAAATCCAAGGTTCAAGAGTTCGATTTGTAGAAGAAAAAAATCTGAAACTGAAATTCAAGAGCAGGATTGGGATTTGTTGAAGAAATCTAATACCAATAACTATGAAATTTCTACGTTTTTTCATATTAATAATAATAATATTTATATATAAAAGATGTATTTTTCGCATATATTTAAGAAATACAATATATATATATATATATATGAAATTGTTAAAATTGCAATTAGGTCTTTCTACGATTAATAATTAAAAAAATTAATAAATAAAATGACATGTTAAGTGAATACAGATGCTACTTAGAGAGTAGCAAAACATGTGTACAAAACGATTAACCATTGAACATATAAAAGGATAATTAAGGGCATGCAGTGGCACTTCCTACCATTAAAGCAGGTAGTAGAAGAACCATTAGCAAGTAGGAGGTAGAGAAGAGTAAAAATGAAGGAAAAAGGTCTATTCACCAGTCATAGGGTTGTCGCACCAAGTACATGAGTCTGTTGACAGAGGAAGAAGCAATAACTAAAGGTAATTCACCAGTGCGTTTACTAAACTCCCCTCTCTAAAGCCAAATCAGACAGCCATGCCCACCCCATTCCACCCCGGGAGGAGGGTTGATATGGAGCATCGCACTTCTTCCTCCTTCACATGAAATAAATAATTCAAATGGTTTGAATTTTGAAACAATGTCTCAAACTGGACAACCTCCTAACTCACCAACATATTTCACACTTCATTTCCTTGGTCAGTCAGGATGTTTTGTTCAGCATCTTTCGAAATTTCTGCTCAATCCATCCTATCTACAATTTCCAAAATTAAAACAAAATAAATAATTAAAAATGCATAAAAAATTGAAAACAGAGAAATATGGTTCACTGACATTGAGATAGCTGAGATTTTGCTGTGGGTTATTGATTTTCAGTTTGTTTGGTTCACATTTTAGACAGTGCAGCATGCTGTCAAACACTTGCTTTGTCAAGAAGTCCATTGTCATCACATTCAGTGAATTCAAAGACTGTTTGCTTCATGGGATCAGATATATGATTTCTAAAAGGTTGTCTTTAACTTTATATACTGTGAGGAGGTCTCATTGCCCCTGGTAAGAGATGGCGTAGGGGAGGGGGGAGCTCACTCCAGAATAACAATTGTGCTTCTACATCATCATGCACAACTTCTTCTCAAACCCAAATTACCAGTCCTGACAAGAAAAATATCGGCTTCAATATCCCATGTGCTTATCCAATTACATAAGGAACGTTTGCATTAGAATTTTTCTCTATTTTACGTTGACCACACGTAAAGCTTTTTTTCCTTGGTCAAGTGCTAATACCACTTTATTGCATAATTCAACCAACCCAGATTTTGCATCTAAGAACTTGAAGAACTTGATTAACTGATAGATTAGAAATTCCATAAAGATGCAAACACTCAAATCCATTTTCATTGTTGGACAAAAGTGTTTGCATTAGCTTTACCTCTTCCTTTTTCAGTTTCAAAAGCTTAAGAATCTCACCAATACAAGGAAAAAATGCTTGTGGGCGGACACAGTAAGGCTGAAAAATAAATATTAGTGCCTGTATATCAGCTTCAAATTGATTGGCTCCCACCTTAGAGAACCAAACCTCATTTCTGACAATGCTGCATGAAATGTAATGATCTAGCCCCTCAGCAATGCTTCTCCACAAATCCAAAAAATCCTTTCTATTGAGATTTATCTTCACAGTTTGAAGCCAGCTTTTTAAAGCGTCCAAAGCTTCAACAAAATCATGGGAAACTACTAAATCAACATCCTCTCTAAGATTTGTATAATCTTGATTGTCCTTAAAGCTATCATCGTTTTGAACATATTCCCAGGAAAGCATTTCGAACTGTCGAAGAACAACAGCAATAATTTCCACAAGCCAGTTTGTTTCCATTTCAGACAAGCTTCTAATTTCTTCGTTAAAAAAGCAGCTATTATCCATTGCATGATCTTGTATGGGCTTGCCAGCATCATTTTCAGCAATTTTCATCTCCAAAAACTCAATAGCATCACTCCATTCTTGTAATTTAATCCAAATATATCTGGCAGCATTTATTAATCCACACATCCTAACTATAGCAACATTATCAGAATTATCCAGACGTAATTCCATTGCCTTGAACTGAAAAAGTAAAAGCTTAAAGAAGTACCAAAGCAATCTTCCTGCAGTAAATCTAATAAATTGTGCACGTGATAAAATGGATGGCATAGTTTTGCAGCGTTCAATTATATCCCAGATAATTTTAAGAAAAAACTCTGCAATAGGTGGAGCTTTGTTATCTTCAACAGCCAATAGCAGATACTCCTGATTATTGTCAATCCCAGGTTTACAAATTTTAGAAATCACCCACGATTTCTCTTCTTTCAGTTCGGTATTAAGTTTCTTCCAGGCATTTTTGAACTCTATTTTTGCCCAGATCTTCAACCAATCAGGCCTATTACAAAATATTGATAGAACTGATACACCTCTTGACTGCCCTTCAAAACTTTCAGACACTGCCAAAAAACAAGTCTCCAGATTGAGAAGGGATTGCATCTTTTTGTCAAATGCAATGGTAAGATCCACAAGGTGAAGCCATGAACATGATACATTAGGCTTCAAATGCTTTACATTATATCTTTCAGCGAGCAAAGAAAAAACGTTTTTTTCCAGGAAGCCAGAAAGCATTTGGACCACTGCAGAGACCCACGCCTCCTTTGCACTGCAACTGACAAGCCTGGCCTTGTCAATAAGTGGCTGCAAGACACCATCTATTCCAGCTATAAAATCTCTGGTAACTTTATATGCCAAAGCAAACATATATTCTGGCTGCTCAGACCATTTGGTGAAATGGTATTCCATCCTTGATGCAATAGGTGATACTAATTCATCAATGGCCCATAGCTGTTTATAATGAGTGTCTATTTCTATAAGATTATTATTATTAAGCTGTCTTTCTTCCCTTCTCTTTTGCAGATGCTGCAAAGCACAAAGAGCAATAAAACTTCGAGAGAAATTTCTTCTTTTATCTTCTTGCATAAGAACCAATGGATTAGGAAGGTCTGAGATATGATCGTTTCCACTGTTTGACAGAAGTAGTTTTGGTGGCCATCCAAGAGAGACTAGAAGAGCCCGATGATCTGCAAAAATTTGTGGCCGGAGAGCAGATAAGATCTTATCTACTCTGGTGTCAACAGACTTCAGAAGACAATACCACTGAGGATGGAATTTCTCAACGCCAATCAATACTTCTTCGATATCATTCATGGCTTTTATGGCCTGAAGTAACTTGTGATGTTTTCTTCCAGCATCCTACAGCACACAATACATTCGTGCATAACAATCCATAATCAGTTATTAACATTCCAACTAAGTACATAAACTAACTAAACGAGGGAACGACAGTTACTTCAGAGATTGGTGAATTCAAGAGCTTCAATTTAAACATATTCCCTGTGTGGCAAGACATGACAAAAAGAGAAGCATCTTCAAGATCCCCAACTAGAGCTTCCAACTGTACAGCAGTCTCTGAGACAATAAGTAATGTAAACTTTACAGCAAGCTAGGTCAAGATATACAAAAAATCAGAGGCACCAACCATTTGACTGAAACAAATAATAGCACTCAATGAATTCCACTTTTTACAGAGCACAGTACAATCACCATTCACCAAACATAAATCGGCGCAGAAGACACAATGCAAATTGCAATACATTAATCTAAAGTGCATA
>Ga0209389_1003223_pt1 | contig 13029 bp, 11 predicted proteins | sample CowpearedBW_FD_187526 | JGI IMG/M metagenome (GOLD analysis project Ga0209389, IMG submission 187526) | Root nodule microbial communities of legume samples collected from California, USA - Cow pea red BW (SPAdes) (version 2) | ecosystem: Host-associated > Plants > Roots > Nodule | place: USA... | reverse complement strand
GAAATGCAAAACAAAGATAAAGATGATGGAATAGAAGACTCTCCTCTAGACATGCTTCTAGTGATCCTTCTTAAGGGAGCTTCTAAGGAGTTGGTGGTGGTGGTCACACCTTCATTAGTAGAAGAGGGAACAAGCAACAAAAATTGGACCTTATGGTTTTCTCTATCTTTTTCCAGAAAAAAAAAGGACTTTGATAATTCATAAATATTTATGATAAAAGATAATTTAGGAAAGATAATTTAGGAAAGTATATCTTTAGATATTTTATTTGATATTTTTAAATAATTATCTTATTTAATTATATCAAAAGATAATAACTACCAAACCTCTTTAAATATGGCGATATCTTTTTAAATCTTTTTAGATCTCCATAACAACAAATATATCTTGAAGATATTGAATTATTTATAAGATAATTTGAAGAGATTGCAAAGGGCTAATTTGGAAATTTAATGCAAATATTAGTTGGTGATAATTTATCATATATCTTTAAGTAATTAATTTATTTATTTAATTATATCAGATATTGATATTATCAACCAACTATATTTGCCAAATAGTCTATATCTCTCCAAATATTTTTAAATATTCATAATCACTACAAAGATAAATAATATTTATCGTTATCTTTATTTTAAAAGATATTTGACAGATTTTAGCAACAAAAAACCCCAGTCCAAGTCCTATATAAAGAGACCTAAGGGGAAGTAGAGGAAAACAGAGCTCAACACTTCGAAATTTAGGAACCCTTAGGGGGGCCTAATTTATTTCTCTCTCCTTTCTTCTTATATTTTTATTTTATTTTGTATTTCATGGAGTGCTAAACTTCTTAGGTTGATTCCATTGTAATTTCATTATGGATTCTGAGGTTAGAATCAAATAATTTCTTTGTTCTTTTTATTATTGTTGAAGTTTTAATTCATCTATGTCTTTTATCTTTGAATCACGTGAAAAGTAATAGTTTTTACATCATAGCTAATTAGTGAGATGTTTTAATCTATATACATATCAATCATATGAGTTCAAAGGTTTTTAATTTTAATTGAGAATTTACTTTGATTAAATTTAGAAACTTTCATGTGATTGAATGAGTTTTTACCAATGATCGAGAATGTACTTTGATTAGAGGTGAAAACTTTAACTAGAATTAATCAAGAATGTACATTGGTTAATTAGCTTTTTTCTTAATTTTAGAGGTAAAAGAATGGACATGATTAAGGATAGTAATATTTAATTGAGAATGTACTTTGGTTAAATTTACTATGATTAATCTACAAAGTTCTTGCTTTTGATTGAGAATTTACTTTGGTTAATAGTGAGAACGCCAACAAATTAGTTGAGAATTTACATTGATTAATTTGTAAATCTACAACAATAATTAATTGAGCAATAATCTTTAGATAACCGATGATGAATCTATTTGAAAAAGTAGTGAAATCAATCTATTTTTCTTTATCATTGTTTTTTTTATCTTTTTATCTTTTCAAAATTTTATTTCTTTATTCCTTATTTTATTTGATTAACCATTGTATATAGTTTTTATAACTAATTTTTTAAAAATCAATTCCGTGTTCGTTGGGAGACGACTTAGGGTTACTTTATCCTTTCTATTTTCTTAACTACTATCTTAGCAATACTGAAGTTGTTATAGTTTAGTAGTATTAATTTGATCACTTCATGGCATCGTTATCACCGTGATCCACTTCTATTCCCTTGGATGAAATCTTGTGGTCTAAAACAATACTTTCACGAACCATAAAATGACATTTCTCCCAATTCAACACAAAGTTCATGTCAATGAATCTCTTTAAGACAATGTCCATGTTCGTCAAACACAAATCAAAGGATGTTCGCAAAACCGAAAAGTCGTCCATAAACACTTTAATACACTTATGTACCAAATCATAAAAAATTGATAACATGCCTCGTTCGAAGGTAGCAGGTGCATTACAAAGACCAAAGGGCATCCTTCGATATGCAAACACACCGAAGGGGCAAGTAAAGGCGATATTCTCTTAATCCTCAAGATTAACTACTATTTGATTGTAACCTAAATAACCATCCAAGAAACAATAGTAGGGTTGCCCTGCTTACCGTTCCAACATCTGATCCATGAAGGAAAGCGGATAGTGATCCTTCCAAGTGGCTTTATTAGGCTTCCTATAATCAATACACATCTGTCATCCCGTGATTGTCCTAGTTGGTAGTAACTCATTCTTTTTAATCTGAACAATAGTCATTCCTCCCTTCTTAGGCACTACATGTATAGGACTTACCCAAGCACTATTAGATATAGGATATATTATCCCTACTTCCAACAATTTTAGCACCTCTTTTCTCACCACTACTTTCATAGTTGGATTTTATCTCCTCTATGATTGTGTTATGGGCTTAAATTATAAATTTGCCAACCTATAGCGCCTTGATTTGCTGTGAGAACCTCAACAAGCTTTTTCTCTTGAACTTTTGATAGAGAATTTCTCATAATGATTGGCTTCTTTGAATCATCCTCCAAAAACACATACGTGATATGACCAGGCAACAATTTCAATTCCATTTTGCCTTGATCATCTAACTTTCCTTTTTCCAACTTCTCCACTTGAACCTTAGTGGAGGTTACTTCTTTCAACTTGTCTAAATGATGTATAGCCTCTTCAACTTTAGATTCCTCATTTAAAGTCAAATCATCACAAGCATCTATCAATACTCTCGCGAAAGGAGACTTCACAAATATTTGGCTCTTTGTAGTGTCAATTATGTCATCTAAAACTTCCACATGAAAGATGTAACATCCCGTCAGGATATTACGGATTTTAATAAAATAAGGAAAGAATAAATAACACATCGCATTTAATAATACCTCATTTCCCCAAACGCGGGAAATTTAAACTTTATTAAATAAATAAAAAGTACTCAAATCCACAATTCTCAAAACTAGAATGTTATAAAACAAACACCCGTATGGGTTTACAACTCATTTCAAAACCACTAAAAATTAAAATAAAAGATTCCCGAGCTATCCCCTCTTCGTGGCTAAGCTCCACCAGAACCACCTGCATCAACATCATATGCTCACGTGTACCGCGTACACAATCATCGTCAATCACAAGCAGATAGGGTGAGCTTAACAAATAAAGCATATAAAATAGCATACACATATATAACACACACACACACACACATATATATATATATAGACAACACATTCATCTGAAATGAATTCCAACCCATCTAATTCATTCCACCTGGCCACAACCAGGTTATTCGTGTCCTACCTCTTCTAGTGATTACTTCAAGGTGACTTGCTGTCATACCTATCGGCCACAACTAATAGAGCACATGCAAGAAACCATGTTACGGAGCATACACCGTAACGCGAGGTGGAGTTCCCAAATACGAATATAGTTCGTAACGTCCCAAGACTACCAAACTCGTCAGCTAATTACTGAGGAGGACAATCCATCTGGACCTATCCGTACTGGCTACAACCAGCACACTCACACCGGCAACACTCGCCAACCCGAGCTACAACTCAAGGGTTCCTCGTGTTCATCTGCCATCCCGAGCCACAACTCAAGAAATGCTATTCCGAGCCACAACTCAAGGAATACCACGTGCTTTAACCCCTATCCCGAGCCACAACTCAAGGGATACGTTTCGAGCCACAACTAAAGGAACACCAGCAATCCCACCTTTGAAGCATCACTAAAAGCCTTGTAGATCATGCCTACAGAATCAACAACCTAGAGCTGTAGCAGCAAAATCGCCTGGCGGGGGACACGTGCCGTCAGGCGTTAGCTTCCAGACTGCCTGGTAGGGGACGCGTACCGCCAAGCACCAAGCGCCCTGTTGCTCATTGTTTCACCGTCACCGCTTGGCGCATCATCCATTGTCGCCAGGTGCCACACCCTCTAATGCTCACTAGAACTACAGCTATCGCTTAGCGGTCTAAACCCACCATTAGGCGTTGTATCAGTACCTACATAGTTCTGGTATCTAAGTATTTCTGCACATATTTAATTCTTCACTCAAAGCATCAATCCTCAGTTTGCCTTTCATCAATCCAGTTGAATCGCTCTCCCAGTGGCTAACTTACTATCCAGTTTCCTACTTCTATCTAAGGCCAACTATCCAGGTGCATAAAATTGGTTTTCTTAAGAAAACCTCATTCATCACTCCATAACACAATGTGCCCACAATACTTATTACTTACTGTCACAATTGCCTCAATGCCAGATTCACTCTCGTAATTATTCAAAATCCTGATTCTCAATGCACCACACATTAGCCTGGCTAAGTCTTAAATCTCTAATATCAAACAGTTTACTTAGCAATCATTTTCATCCCATTTAAAAATACATTCTTTGTTCCCTCGAACTATTTTCCCACCTGGTTATACCCTTCATTACTCTAGTCATCTAATTTCCAATATATCATGGTTAGGCTTTCGTATTAGTTACACTAGATACTCTCACTTACACACATCTTCTCATCCATCCCTCATTCTCAAGACTATACACTACCAACCCCGATCAATTTCCCAATATCCACTACACATCAAAACATCCAAAATAGAACTACACCTCACAGCCACGCAAAGGTGTTATCCCTCCGTTGGCGCCTGGCGGCAAGCCTCGTGCCGCCAAGCGATGCATGCCTTTCTGGGCAGTTCCCAGGATTTCATCACCCTGCGCGAACTCTACAAAAATTTCAAAATTCCCAGTTCATCAATTTTCCCACTCAATTCCCCTCTATTATATATTTAAGATTAATAATTCTATGTTAAACCTAAAATACACAAAATTTCCTTGTTTTGACTTACATAATTCATACCAATATGAAAAACCCCAATTCTCGAACCCAAAAGTCATATTCTCAAATTGTTCGTTCAATTAATTCCCAAACGAAATGGCTCCAGGTTTATATGATTCCCAAACATTCATAAATCCTTAGAACATGATTTCTCCCCAATCAGAATCCTTCTAGAACACGAAAAACATAAAAATCGAGTCAATTCAACTCGCATCGTCAGGATGGTGTTCATCACTGCCAGGCAGCTCATCCAAAAACTCATAATTTTGGTATAGCGTCATGCGTCGCCTGGTGGTCGAGAATGTGCCGCCAGGTATGAATTTTGGTATAACATCATGCGTCGCCTGGTAGAAATTTTCCAGAATTACAAAAAATGCAATCAGAGCAAGAACATGCATACAGTTCATACCATCATTCATACGATTCATACTCAAACATAAAAATAGCGTGTAAAACTCCCCTAACCTGGACCCTTTTACTTAAAAGTGGATTACTTGAGAGCTTCCAATGATCACCAATGACCACCCTTTTGGCTTTCTCTCAATTCAGTCCCAAAACCTTACTCAACCTCACCAATCTCTATAAGTCGTGCTCTCTTTTCTGAGTAAAATTCCAGCCTTGCCAAACCTTCTCTCTTACCTCAAAATGGCCTTTTAAATGGGTCTTAACGTGGGTTTAATTATCAAAAACGAAAATTGGTTTTAATGTTAATGATAATTGTCATTCAAGGCCGTTATGGAGTTGCTTTTCAGCCCCTCTGGGGCCTTAACGTGGCTGCTAGGGTTTCTACCCCTTCTCTTCTTCTTTGCCAAAATCAAGTTTAGGAAAAGGAAAGCTTAATTTAGGTTTCACCAAGGTTTGAACCCATAACCACCTAATCACAAAGCAAGTGCACAACCAATTCAACCAATCATGTTTCATGCAAACTAACATGATCACATATATAATCAAAACAAAATAAATAAATAAATAACACATAAATGACATACATAGGACTCGAACCCAAGTCCTCTCACATAATTAAAGTACTCTCAACCACTTGAACTAGTACTTTTTCACATCATACAACTTAGATTTTAATGTCATAAAGGCTTTTCCTACCCGCATTTATTAATTATTTATTTATTTAATTAATTAAATTCTATGGATCTTACAAAAGAAATTACTATTATCTCTTGGATCTTGCATGGCTTCGTTGAGATTGAGAGTCACAGTTTCATCTTGCACACACACCTTGAGATGGCCATCATCCATATCAATGATCATCCTAGCAATCTTCATAAACGGTCTCTTTAAAGTAAGAGGAACCTCAGTGTCCTCCTCCATGTTTAAAATGACAAAATCCACCAGAAAAGTGAATTTAACCACATAAATTTTTGTGTAAAACTCCAAATAAGATGATTCTTGAACTTAACCCTAGGCCTTCATACCCAAGGAATCCATTTTTCAACTTTGAATTTCAATATAATTTATGAAAATTTCAAAATCAACAAGACAAATTGTATACTTAAAGAAAACTTGCTAAGATAAAGACTTCAAGATTTGAGATAGACCCCCATACGTTGATGATGCAAAATATACTTTAAGATGGAAATGAAGACCTCAAGGTGCTATATTTCCTCTCATACTTCAATTTTCTCACAAGAGTTTAGACCTCTCTTTCTCTATATTTTTTTTGGATTTTGTGAAGAAGATGTGGGAAATGAAGTCCTATGTATAGAAAAAACCTTGCCCAAATGGATAAGGATGAATTGATGGGTTTATGAGATTCCTTAGTGAGGATAAATTTATTTTTACCATTAATAGAAGCTTGGTCGAAATTTCAATAGTTGGCAACTTCATGGTAGTTGTAAGGAGAGTTGTTTACTTTCTAGAAAACTTGTTCTTACTCCAAACTATAAAATTCATGTCTTACCGCACACCTATATTTGTAAATCCCTATGGTAAAAATGAAGCCTTATGTCTCTATAACATCTCGACCAAATTTAAGCTCAATCCAATGGTTAATAAAATTGAAATAAAATTTTTACTTAAATAACTCAAAATAGGACGTAAGTGACGCCAGTTCAAACTACAAAAATTATTTCTCAAACCACAAACCTCTAAATCGCAATCCAAACGCTCAAAGTTAAGTACTATGTCTTATGCACTTTGCATAAAAATTTCATCTCGATTCAACAGTTAACGAAGCGAGAATAAAATATTTACCTAGGCAACTCAGACTAGACACCATGTGGAGACCTAACTTTTACACTAAAGTGCGGGAATTACTGCTCCTTCCATACACTTCCAATTCAAAATCACACTGGTCACAGTGAAGAACTATGTCTTAAGAATGCACTATAAAATTTTCAGCCTAATCCAACAATTATAAGGGTTTGATCACAATGTTACTTAGACAACTCAAAATTAGGAAGTAGTTAGCACCCAAAAAAAATCATCATTTACAATGTACAAAGCCCTTTATCAATTTACTTATGAAATCATAAAATTATTTCATATTGTATATTTAAGCAAGAAAGGTAGATATATGTAAAATAGAGGGTGTTACAGGAATAACACAAGAATGATCCAGACATACTGTTCTGATCACTTATCAGTAGAGACTCATATTGATGATTAAAAAGACGCATGCAAGTGGAAGAAAGCTCACATGCAACAGAAAACAAAAATAGACCAAGAAAAAGGGCTAAAACTTAACTTATGTGAATAGAGAAATTGATCAGTTCAAATTCAAGAGCTCATCGGGAAGATCAATCCTACGGTCTTTATTCTTCAATTAGACAAGCAATGAGGAAGAACTCATAACCTCAATTCTAAAGCTTGAATTATCCTATACACTTGACAACAATTTTTATCTACTATAATGAACTCATCTTCCATATGCTCTCTACTACCTCTTGTAGGTTTTACCAAAATCTAAAGATAGCCTTAGGTCTCAATCTAAAACATGTTAGTTATCACTTCACACCACCTTATTCACTCCCTGAAGTATTACTCAATTGACTTGATCACACATGAATTTTGGCCTACTGTAAATAAGGGAACACTCTTGGTCACCTTATTCACAACCACCCTCATAACATCATGCTTCCTTTACTAGCTTTGGCTAGTGAGTAGTCCATAACAATGTTATCCCACTTCCAAACTATAACTTTCAACTATTGCAATGACAAAACTCATTTTGGCATTCCATCTTCATTTTCTAATCTACTAACCTTTAACCATCCCTCAATAACATCTTGGTTTAACTTGAAATCACTAGCTTTATCAGTACCTAACATCTCTATAATATTTCTCAACCTAATATTTTTCGATTTGCCCCTTTCCCAAACATTTTGAAACACTCACTAGCTATAATCAGTTGACTACACGAGTGAAGTCTCACTCCCCAAGCTTCAATCCCTGAACTTCTTCACCAACGCTAACACCTTCCTCATCAAAACAACGACTTGAACCACTTTTCTATTTAAGCATCTACTGTTACTTTCTCACTTCAAGGTTGACACCACAATTTGAAACCAAAGCTCAATTCATCTCATTCGTGTCCTGTCCAACTTCCCCTGTGAAACTCCACACTACTAGCTCTTGATGATCATTGAACACCGTTAACTAATCCTCATAAAGACAACAGCTTTGTTATGCCACTCTAATCAACATACATTCCTACATCAGGTGTGTTGAGTCACAGTAGACCTCAAAGGCTTTCGTGTGCCAAAAATGATTAGCATTGAAGTGTTGATCAATCTCTTTTTCAACATCCATAAAACTCCCTTCACTCTTCTTTGCCTACTTCAAAACGATGATCCTTTCATCTCAGTTATTACAAGGAAACAACCACACTTGATAAACTTACCACAAAACCTCTATAACAACAATAAATCACTTGAAATTCCTCATTTCAAAGACACTCTTAGAACTTCCCTTCCTTCATCATGTTCCCACTAATCATAACCATACATCCCAAGAGATCCAACTCCTTTAAACAAAACCTATGCTTGAATATCTTGACATATAACTACGTCTCCTTCCAAATTCGTTAAATTGTATTTGGTCATGGTGACACACTGAGACTAAACCATTGCTTTTCTAATAGCTCCTCCATTTTCTTCTTCTACTCCACACTCTCATTAAAAACCATCCACTAAGGAACTATTGACATTGGTTTTGCTTCAGACATTAATTCAATAGTGAACCTCACCGCTCCTAGGTGGTATTCCTAGTATATGCTTCAAAACACATCTAAAAACTCTTCCACAATTATGATCCCTCACACCTATTCTTCACTTGCCTTTTCCATACAACCCTTATCCACATAAGACTTTGCCCCCACATAAGACTTTGCCCCCCACTTTTCAACTTGATCCACCTCGATCCGCAACAATTGACTCACATTTTGAAAAAAAGGAAAAACACTTCTTTGGTACCACAATATTCCAGAATGAGATCGGAAGACAACCAATTCGCCCTTGAGATTATGTCCTAACCTTGCAAAGGAAACAAATCAAATTGACTTTGAATTTGGATCCTTTTACCACCATCAAGCATAATGAAAGCTTGACCCCTTCTAAGGATAGTGGCCTAATACATATGCCTAGGAAAACCCACATGGGAGTTACCTAATCTCTTCCATTATTTTAGCTTTCATTATGTTTGAATTTTCCTAGGTTGACTTATTGACCTTTGACTAGGGTTGACTTATTGACTAGAGTTTACTTAACCTAACTTGACATACTAAATCCTTGTTGATTTGTTTTGTAGGTTTGCTTATGGTAATTAGGAGAGGATGAACATCAATTGAAGTAGATTAAGGCATGTGTACATGGAAAGCATAAAGCATAAAACAAGTATGATGTGGAAGAGAGAGGAAAGCATAAAGCAAAAAGCACATGTACCATGTGGTCCTCCATGGGCTTGGACGAAATTCACATATGGAGACCACCTTGTCTACCACATGTACCATATGGTTTCACCTAGTTTTTAGAAACTAGGGTTTTCTAATTATTTAGATACTCTTTTACACTTTTTTTCCTAGAGAGCCCTAGAACTCTCTATATAAGGGGTGCTCATAATCTTGTAGAAGGGTTGAACATTTCGAAGTAAAACACTTATATTGTCTCAAAAAAATCGTGAGCTGTCCTCCAAGGAGTAGAGTCTTTACCTTGTTTATCTTGTATAATTGGTTTCTTTCCTTCTCTTTGATCCTTTTGAAATGCAACTTCACATCTAGATAGTTTGCCACCTTAATGTTCAGTGGGAATCTTTACTAGGTTTTCTTAAACAACTCATCGCCATATTCAAAAGTCTAAAATAAACCAACTTAATCCTTCATCAAGGCATGCCACACACTAAAGTAGTCTTTCATCAATCAAAGTTGTCACAAAAACCACCATCTCAAGCTCCAACTGCCTTGTAGGCAATCCAACTTGTTTACCTATGCATGTGACACAAAGGAGTGTGTTGCCCCAGCTAAACCAAAATGCTTAACACAACTGCAATTTATGTAACATACATGTTGAATGTGACCATTTGTACTAACGACTTCAATATTAGATATTGCAAACACCCTTCCAATTACTCAAGACCTTTCCTCTCCTTTCTCCCTTAACTATATTATGGCATTACTTGATGCCCTTCCCTACAAGAATAATATTATTGATGTGCTTCTCCCTTTAGTACTTGAAACCCTTCACCTCAACCCAGGTCAAACCTTCTTCCTGTGTGAACCACTTTATTTGGAACGTCCCTTCGAATTTCTACTTTGATGTTGTTATTGTTGAGAAGATCCAACTACCTCTTGCTGATGCTGAGTTGGGTATAAAACCCCTAATATACTTCACTCTCATCAAAAAATTATTTTCCCTTTTCTTAGAAAACACCCTTATGCTTGAATGATCCTTAAAGCTCTACCTCATAGCCTCCCATTAGAGATTTTCCTTCCTTATACACTTCATGGTCTCTACCTGTTTTATCTTTAACCTCAAATCTTCCACCTTCAGGACTCAAACATGATCGGGATGTAAAACCAAGTTGATTTCTCAAACCTTACTACACAAGCGTGCACTGATATCTCCCTTTATTCTAACCTCCTGACTCAACTCCTCTTGCAAAACTTGTGGCATCCAGTCCGAAGAAATTATTCTTGAAGCTCCGTTAGTCCAAAACATTGCTTCTAAACTCCAACATCATTTCTCAACCTACTAAACCCAAACTTAGTATTAGTCTTACACCGATATACAACCTATTACAACTTCACATCTTCAAGGCAAGAGATTGTCTCAGAGCCTTACCTAACTCTTATAAAGGTAAGCAAGTCAAGTTGACCTTAAATCTTCATTCTTCTACCACTATAGATACTGAACACAAACCATGGAGGTGTAAATATAACAAGAATTGGTATAGAAGAAGAAACTCAAACTATAACTTTAACAAACCCAACTATTTCTTACCTATATTCTTAATATCTACTGGCTCAAAGCCTACTTTTTACCAACAACTTACTTTTTATGACTTTTCTTTCCCCAAACTTTCATAATTAAGAAAAGGAAATCTTTGATATAGTCATGAGTGTGCACCCTTATCACTCTATCAAGACATTTTTTATTCTTAATACTTTAAGTTTGATAACCAACTACAATCTAAACTTAAACTCTTAAACTTTGCTAGACATGGCAAACCCACAACCCTCAAGTCATCCTAAGGATGAACTGATCTGACACAAAAAATGTAACATCCCCTTGAGTAGCATAAAATTATTAAATAAGACAATATAAGATCAATAAAACAAAATCAGATAGCCAAAATATATAGAATTAATAAAATTATCCCAAAATAATAACCATAATAATATAATATATACAAAGAAACTTAAAAGAGCATGAGTCTTTCAAAATCTAACTCCTATACAAGGAAACCACTACAAGCTATGAGACTACTATGCAATATAACCACCTCCCTCTCGAGACACATCACCACCAAACTCTTCTTGTTGCTCACACTATTAAGTGATCATTACAAAAGAGTGAACAAAACACAAGAAACACAAAACACATAACAAGGTAAGCTAGTGTACAAAAGAGTTATCCCTAAACAATTACAACATATCAAATATAAACTAAGCATGGATAAAATATAATGAATATTCATATGCACACAAGCAGTTGACACTAAATTTAATTATTCAGATACATGCCTTTTGTTGTTTGAATTCACTAGAGGCATGCACTTGTAGTAGTCTCTATGCTCTATAGAGCCATAGACAAAAGAGTTATCACCTTGTCACTCACAAGGTTAATCCTCTTCGCATTTAGGACCTAACAAGTCTAGTGACTAAGATCTCCTACAACTCTCCCCATATAATCCATTCTTCAAAATTCTCAATATATAAGCCCATCACCCCAAACATAATATTCCATTGTTCCTCAACCATTCATCATTCACAACACAAACAACGTACATCCTTAACATTTCACATCACACAAGTACTATATATATACATATACATATACATATACATATACATATATATATATATATATATATATGTTTTAATGAATTACACATTAATCTGCACATCCTCCACAAGTATTGAAAGATAAAAGAAAGAAAACTTGAAAAAATAGGTACAAAATATTTGGGATTTTAGAAATAAAATCGCAGCATGTGCAAAACTCCAAAATTTTGGTATACATATATTTATTTCTAAAATCCCAAATAGTTTGTATCTATGTTTTCAAGTTCTCTTTCTTTTATCTTTAAATACTTGTGTAAGGATGTGCAGATTAATGTGTAATTCATTAAAAAGCATTTATATACATATATATATATATATGTATATATGTATATATATATATATATATATATACACACACACAAATATATATATATATATATATATATATATTTTTTTTTTTTAATTTCAAATTTCATATTATATATATATATACATATATATTATTTTAAATATGATTTTGTTTAATTCTTTTTTATTTTTATTAAAGTTATCTTAAATTATATAAAAATAAATTTAAATTTAAAAAGATAAAAAGATATATAATTGAAAAAATTTAACAATTTGATTAAAATTAAATATTTAAATTTTAAATAAAATGAAAAATTCAAATAAAATATAAAATATTATACACATGAAATATATAAATATCATAATTATAATAATATTAGTAAAATAAATAAAAGTAAAAATAAAAGTAAAATAAA
>Ga0209389_1003218_pt1 | contig 13037 bp, 21 predicted proteins | sample CowpearedBW_FD_187526 | JGI IMG/M metagenome (GOLD analysis project Ga0209389, IMG submission 187526) | Root nodule microbial communities of legume samples collected from California, USA - Cow pea red BW (SPAdes) (version 2) | ecosystem: Host-associated > Plants > Roots > Nodule | place: USA... | reverse complement strand
CCCCGTGGATCACTCCACGACGAGCCTTCAGTGATTCGTTCCTGCTTCATTCACTCTCTCCTCAGCTATCCGAGGAGGGGGCAATTCCTCGTGACGCTGAGGGGGCAGTTTTCCATGGCGCGCGACAGCCAGATCCCGCGCTCACGGCAGGCGAAGAATGCAACCCCACGCCCCAGTTCGGGCAATTGGTCGTTCAGCGCGCGCTCGATCGCCCTGGATATCGGACTCCGCCGCGGCGCGGATAGCGCGGTCAGCTGTTTGAGGGATCGTATGGATCAGCGCCGAAAAGGCCGAGTGCCAGGCGCGGCCGGCGCGCCGCTCCGGGGTCAGCTGCAGGTACAGGCTGACCAGGGGAGCGCCGCCGGTGTCGAGTCGCACAAGACGGCGAAAATGCTCGGGCGAGAGCAGGCGGTAAGAGTGGTTCTGGATGCGCGTGCGAACATTCTGGACGATCCGTTCCCGCAATTCAGCGGTGAGTGAGTGGTGCACGTCAAGGGCGAGGGTCGGAGCCTTCATTTGCATTCCTCCTCATTGCGTCGGCCAAGCGCGCCCGCCCCTCCCGCCAGAGCTGCGCGAGGCGTTCCGGCGATATTCGCAAACCAGCGGCAATCTCAGTAAAATTGAGACCATGAACGTGGCGCAGGACCACCACCTGCCGGGCCAGCGGGGAAAGACCGGGAATGCTCTGGTCGAACACCTCGATCGCCGGCTCCGGATGGGGCTCATCGCTGAGGATATCTTCCCAACGCAGCAACTCGTCCGACTGGAACCACTCCCAAAAGTCTTCGTCATCGTCGTAGATGGCTGGCTCCGGCGCTCGCGCCTCAAGGGAAGCCGAGATCAGCCGCCGAAGCAGTTGCTCCTGCCGCACGATCAGCGCCCGAAACTGCGGCCCGAGCAGCCATGCTCGAATGCCGAGAGATCGTGGCCGGCTTCGTCGGTCGCGCCAGGCGCGCAACAAGGTCTCGCCGACGAGCTCCTCGGCCGTGAGATCTCGGTCTCCAAGATCGCCCACCGCGACGTGGTAGCGGATGTCGCGCTGCGCGGCCGCAAAGAGCTCGTCCAAATGGGAGGCCAACACCTGCTGGAAGGCGTCTCGATCGCCTTCCAGGCAGCGCGCCAAGGCTGCGGAGTCCTCGGCGGCGCTGGTCCGGGGCGGTGCTGGAGCGGGTGAGCGGCTGTTCGGGACCTCATTGGGCGGCATGATCACCTCCCTTGGCGTGCCCCTCAATTTGTCTCGTGTTGCGTTGCGATGGCTGCCGCCGCACGCCCGGCATGCCCGTTCATTGCGGACGAATGCGCAGCCAATACCGAGAGCTCGCGCTCGGCCGCCGGGCGCTTGCAAAGCAGCTTTTGGTATACCCTGACGTAGTCCGCGGCCATGCGGGTTGCGGAGAAGCGCTCCTCGAAACGAGCGCGGATCGCCCTCCGATCCAGCGCGAGCAGGCTTGGCATGGCTTGCACGGCTTCCTGGACGCTGTCCACGATGTGTCCGGTGAGGCCGTCCTCGACGATCTCGATCACAGAGCCACCGCGGAACGCTAGCACCGGTGTGCCGCACGCCATCGCCTCGATCATGACGAGGCCGAAGGGCTCCGGCCAGTCGATCGGAAACAGGAGGCCAACCGCGTTGCCGAGGAATTCGGTCTTTTCGCTCTCGTTGATCTCACCGACGAACTCCACTCCGCCTCCATCGAGCATCGGTGCGATGATCTCACGGAAATACCTTTCGTCGGCCTTGTCGACCTTCGCCGCGATCTTCAGCGGTAGGCCTGATGCCCGCGCAATCGCAATGGCGCGGTCCGGCCGTTTCTCCGGGGAGATGCGCCCGAGAAATGCGAGATAGCCGCCTCGCGGCTCGAACGTCGGCTGGTGCAGATTGAGCGGCAGCCCGTGGTGAACGGTCGCCACAAAATTGGCCCGTGGCAGCGGTGCGCGCTGCGCATCCGAGATGGAGACCAGCGGCATCTCGGGGAAATGAGCGTAGAACGGCATGTGGTCGGCAAGGTCCTGCCGGCCGTGTAGCGTTGTCAGCGTCCGTCCCGCCTGGGTTCGAAACAGTGGGAAATGCAGATAGTCGACATGGAAATGGAGGATGTCGAGGTCCTCCGCGCGCTGGCGAACCTTGTCCAGCAGCAGCATCTGGTGGGGAACGGAATCGCGGACATCAGGATCGAGCCGCAAGGCGCGTGGCGTGCAGGCGACGAGTTCGGCGGAGGTGATGGAATCTCCGCTCGCGAACAACGTAACCTCATGTCCTTGCCTGACCAACTCCTCCGTCAGGTAATGCACGACCCGTTCGGTTCCACCATAAAGCCGCGGCGGCACGCTTTCGAAGAGCGGAGCAATCTGCGCAATCCTCATTCGATCCCCTGTCCTTTCGTTCGGTGCCCTGGCGACCCATCCACATCGCCTGTGATCCGGGCCGTCCTACCCGGGCCGGCGTGCGGCAGCGCTATGAACCACAAGCAGACGGAGTGGTTCCGAGAGATGCCTCTGCAATGCGGCTGTGCGCCCAATCATGCTGGTCGACGCTTGTCCGGCTGCGCGCGTGGCGCTGCCGGCCAGGCCGGACCGCGGCGCGCGGCTCGGTGTGCCGAAAAGATTCCTTTCGCGACACGTCGTTATTTCGCCCGGGAGTGCCCACCTTGATAGCGCGCGCGACGAAGCATGGGGGATCACTCGCCGCAAAGGATTCCAGAAGCGCTGTATCGACCAGATCGTCTCGTATTGCGGTCATCGGTGCTCTCGTTCTGCTTGGCTTGCGATGCGAAGACCGGCCCGTGGCGGAGCGGGAGCGAGTGGCGGGCAGCCAACCTGTTACCGTCTGAGTCGGCCCGCTAAGTAGATGGGTGACGCACTAGTTTGTTTGCAAGAGGTTCGAAGAACTCTTGAAATAAGAGGCGTCGCTTCCAATTTGATGGGTGCACGCACGAGCAATCGTGTGGCACCGGGCGCCTTCTAAGGGCCCGGTCAGCGGGCGCCGGAGGCGGTGTCCGAGGCGCTCGTAACCATGTTGCTCGAAGGAGGATATGGCTATGACCACTCTTGATCTAGCTCCCCTGTGGCGATCGACGGTTGGCTTCGATCGCCTGATCGACCTCATCGAGGACTCCGTCCGATGGACGGGCGGCGATAACTACCCGCCCTACAACATCGAACGGGTCGGTGAGGATCACTACCAGATCGCGCTGGCTCTGGCCGGCTTCACGCCTGACGAGATCACCATCACTGCCGAGCAGAACTTGCTCACGGTGGAGGGCCGCAAGTCCGAGAAGGGCAGCCACCAATATCTCTATCAAGGCATTTCTTCGCGCCCGTTCCGACGGACGTTCAATCTGGCGGACTACGTGCAGGTGAAGGGTGCCTCGTTCGAGAACGGCATGCTCAAAGTCGGCCTCGTGCGTGAGGTCCCCGAGGCCATGAAACCACGCCAGATTGCGATCAACGCAGGTACCGACCAACAGCAGATTGAACACAAGCAAGCGGCGTAACACTGCCGGCTTGTCTGTGATGGCGTTCGCGGCGCGGCCGCGCCGCAGCTGCGGACGTTTGCTTGAAAGAAAGGAGAAAGGCAATGGCAATGACCGATCTGATCCCCTGGGGCCGCGGCCGTGATCTGACCACGCGCCGCAGCGAAGACTACAATCCGGTCCTGACCCTCCATCGGGAGATGAATCGTCTGTTCGATGACGTCTTCCGAGGGTTCGATGTCGCGCCGTTCAGCGGCAGCTTGTTTGAGCAGTCGATGAAGTGGCCGAGCGTCGAACTCAATGAGACCGACAAGGACGTGAAGGTCACGGCAGAATTGCCGGGGCTTGACGAAAAGGACGTCCAGGTCGAGCTCGCCAATGGCGTCCTCTCGATCAAAGGCGAGAAGAAGACCGAAACGGAAGACAAGGGTCGCCGGTTCAGCGAACGCTACTACGGCCGCTTTGAACGGCGCATTCCGGTCGACGACGTGGACAAGGACAAAGTGTCGGCCGCGTTCACGAACGGTGTGCTGACGGTCACGATGCCGAAGCTGCCGCAAGCAGAATCGAAGGTGAAACGCATCGCGATCAACTCGAAGTAAGTGCGTGGCGGGAGCGGGGTAACCGCTCCCGCCCGAGCCATCCGACGGGAGGCTTGAATGGGTGCTGTTTTTTTACGCGCTGGACGAGACTGCTGACCAGGTGCGGACGATCTCGACTGCGACCGCGTCGGTCTTTCCTGCGGACGCCGATCCACGACGCGCGAAAGCTTGAATGGCTCGATCGAACGCTTCAGCCAAATGCAACGGGCGTTGCGAGAGGTGCGACTGCAGCAGCTTAGTGGCGCGTAGGGTGACCGCGCGGCCACACTTTGGGAGGTGCGCGCCGTGGAAAATTTATCGCTCTCCGGACTTCAGGAATCCGAGCGCAGATTGCTGGCCGTGTTCGCTCGCCACGGTCGTGACGGGCGTGGCATCACAATCGAGAGCTTAGCCGTGAATGCAGGTATGTCGGCCAGCCATCGAGAACTCACAAGCGCATTGCAGAGTCTCATTGCACACGGGCTCATCAAACCGGCAGGCGAGGACCCCATACCCGGGGCGCCTTTGGCGTTTCGGCTCGCTCGGCCGATAACTGAACGGCACTCGGAGGCGCAGCAAGTCCAATCAGCAAGTCGCAGAGCTGCATTGCAGCTTACATCGGAGAAGCAAAAGCAAGATGGAAACAACTCAGCTTCCGCTCCTAAATCGCGAGCGGCGGTAGGCCTCCGTCTCACGGGCGTACGGCCACGAGAGGAAAGGGATCTTGAAATGTCATGACGCGCTGCCGATAGTTTGGAGGCCGCGCTCGGGGATATCGACGACTCTTTGCAAGCGGGTTCGACGATGGATAAGAAACAAGGCTTTGCAGGTGCTGCAGATATTGTCACGCACGCTGAAACGGCGGTTCAACACCTCAAGGAACTGAGCGTAGCTTGTGCGAACGGCGACAAGCGGGCGGCGCGCAGAGCGCTGCGGCAGGCGATTGGTGAGCTCGAGCTGGCTCGCGCCATGTTGCGGACCGGGATCGAGTGAGTTTGAGGACTTCCGTCGGCTATCTCGGCAGGAGGTTTATTATGAGCGTGAAACTCCACGATGCGCTTTCGGAGGCGCTTGAGACGATAGAAGCGGGCGGCCTCATCCGTAAATACAGCCTGGTCTGGTCACGACGGAGCGAGGCGCCGCGGATTATTATCTGGAAGGCGACCGATACTCCAGATGATGCGTTGCGCCGAACAATTGCAGATTCGCTGGCCGGTTTGGCGGCTGAGTCGCAGATAGAAAGAGTAAGGAACAGAGATCATGATCACGCTGTCGAACGACATCCAGCGTGGCTTGCCAAAGCATTTCTGGCAGCGGCCTCGGTGCATGCTACTTTCCAGATCGGACTAACGTCGTGGAGGGCTGCCGGCATCGGACAGCTCCTGGGTAGCACCCGCCGAAGGCGAGCCGCACGGCAAGAGCTGAGCTGGTCAAATTGCCCAAAAGCTTCCTTGGCCCTATCGGCCCGCTGCGCGTCTAACAGCAATTGCCATCCAGTCCCGCAGCAGTCCCTTGTCTTCCCTTGAAAAGGCGGCCCGCCTTTTGAGATCGTCCAGTGTGTCACCGGGATGGCATCGCTCGAAATCCTCGCGGATCAGCGATTCGAGGTAGCACTGTTCCTCCTCACCGGCTGGACGGAGATTGCAACTGGAGTTGGTCAGCATGCGATATTCGACACTTCGCTGGAACTCGGACTCAATATAACTTCGACGACGATTGTTAGTTCGCGAACAGAAGGCGACGTGGAGACCATGATCTGACGCGATCCGGACGGACCAACACCCGTTCAGTGTGGCTGGCGGCGGGCGGGTCAAAACCTCTTAGGGCAGTGCCACTAAGGCCCTGCCAAACTCGTGCCAAGGCCTCAAGCCAGTGCGCATTCCTGGACCAGTCGCCTATATTCTCCTCTACGTCGCCCTGTACGCAGCGTTCGGCGTCGCATCTCCTTTCTGGCCAAAGTTTTTTGAAACCAAAGGCCTGGCTCCCCAGCAGATCGGAATGCTGCTGGCCGCCGCCATGCTCATGCGGCTCGTCTCTGGACCGTTAGTTGCGTCTCTCGCCGATCTGATCGGAACGTTGCGTTTCCTGCTCGCAAGCTGTGCTGCCTTGGCCGCCGCGGCCGCGGCCGCACTGATCTGGGCCGATACTTTCCTCTTGTTGCTTCTTATCGCGCTAGTTCAGGCCGCTTCTCTTGCTCCCACGACGTCAATCGCCGATGCGTTATCGGTCAACGTGGCGAAGCCTCGGATAGCGGGAAGGCGGTTCGAGTACGGCTGGATAAGAGGCTCCGCCTCGGCAGCTTTCATACTGGGAACCCTCGGAGTCGGCCAGTTCATTAGCTACACCGATTTCTCTGCGGTCATCTGGTTGAACGCGGGCCTTCTGATCGCGGCCGCTGGCGCCACGGCATTGCTACCCGGTGTGCCCAGTCGGGCCGAACGGCAGAGTGCGCCTAGGACTTCCGTCCCTGAGGTCGGTTCACTACTTGCGATCCCGCCGTTTCGAACCGTAATCCTGGTATCAGCTTTGGTCTATGGCAGCCACGCAATGCACGATGCATTTGCTGTGATACGGTGGACTGATGCTGGCATAAGCCCTGCGGCGATCAGCTTTCTGTGGTCAGAAGCGGTCATTGCGGAAGTGTTCGTGTTTTTGCTCGTCGGTCCGGCATTCCTCGATCGTTGGGGCCCCCGGGGTGCAGCTGTTTTGGCGGCCGGAGCCGGAATCGTGCGTTGGTGTGTTGCCGGCCTGACGACCTCCGCGTTGGCGCTTGCGCTGATACAGCCGCTACACGGGTTGACCTTCGCTTTGCTTCATCTCGCGTGCATGCGCATAATGGGTCATCTGATCCCGAGAAGCGCCGCCGCAACCGCGCAGGCCTTTTACGCATTTGGCTCAGGTTTGGTAACTGTGGCGCTGACCTTCCTATCCGGCATCCTGTATGCCTCGCATCCCGGAGCCGCCTTCTTTCCGATGGCAGCTCTCTGTGCAGTAGCACTTCCGCTGGCCTGGGTTGGGTTAGCGAACACACGGGATCACACGATCCCCGCGACCTGATGCAAGCGTTGCGCGGGTTTTACTGCACGCCGCGATCGGAGTGGTGGATCAATCCGCGCCCTGGCCGCTGCTGGCGGATCGCCATGGTCAGAGCGGACGAGACGAGCTCGACCTGCACGTGATCGCGCATCGCCCAGCCGACAATTCGAGGCTCCGGTTCGCGGGTCATAGTGATGTCGTCGACCCACAACCCTCGCGGAGGCGCCAATGCTTTGAGTTCACTTCCGCTTTTGGTGCATGGCGGATGTTGCCGGACTTGTTGTTGGCTGACCCGGTCGAGAATGACCCACAACAGACAATTGTCACGGTTGATCGAAAGAGGAGCAGAAACTAGGTTATTGTTCCTCAGCGACATCTGCGCCGCGGACTACGAGGTTTGAAAGCAGGGACCTATGACGCAACCAAGGGTACTCGGCCCATGTGATGGTCATCTCGCAATTTTGGGTCTTACCAGCGCCCGGTTCATGATCGATGGGGCAAACGCTGGCAAACGTTTTGCGCTTGTCGAGCATCCAATGCAGCCGCGCGCTCTGGCAGCTCCTATGCACCGACACCACCGTGAGGACGAATATAGCTTTGTTCTCCAAGGCAGCATCGGGGCGATGCTCGGAGATTCTGTGGTGGTAGGCAAGCCGGGTGACCTGATCTTCAAGCCACGCGAACAATGGCACACATTCTGGAACGCGGGCGACGCGCCGGCCCGAATATTGGAAATCATATCACCGGCCGGCTTTGAGAATTATTTTCGAGAGCTAGGAGCGGAGCTACTTAAGGGGCGCTCCTGATCCGCAACGGCTCGCGGCACTTTGCGCAAGCTACGAAGACATGAGCAGCGTTCCCAGCCTCATCCAACGATTTGGAGTTCAGTTCCCGGGATGGCCGCGCTCTGAGGCGCATTGAGCGTCTTCCTTTTGAGTAGCGAGACCACTTCCGCCATTGGCCCGAAGGCGAAGATCGCGACTTCGTCCGGACGTGTCGGCAATCAAGCCAGATCGGACATGGCTGAAACGCGCCCAAACGTCGCGAATGACCCATCTGACATCGATCGTAAAGGCGGTAGTGGGACCCACGGCCCGACTTCTCGCAAGCCTATCGCCCGGAAATCGGACTTCCGCGCCGGCTCTTGAACGTCGGTGCGGGTTGCGCACTCACTTATCCAGCTCCGCGCTAGTTCGTCTTTGCGGGATTTCGCGGCGGCAGGGGAGAAGTCCAACTGATGATCTTTCCGTCCCTTAATTTGACCGTGTAGGAGGTCATCCGCTTCTCAATACCCCGCGCGCGAAACGCATCGCTGCTGATTTCGGCGCGGGCAGTCACAGTGTCACCAGATCCCTCAGCGGAGGTCACGTTCGCCTGGAAGTGTTCATCGATATTCTTCTGAAACGATGCTCGGACGGCGGCCAGCCCAACACACGGTGGCTGGCACGAGCCGTCCTCGCGCACCGCGTCATCGGCAAAAAGCGCCATCATGGCGACGATATCGCCATGGTTTCGTGCATCGATGGCCTGACGAAATACTACGACGGGATCGCTTTGAGCATGCCCCACGCTTGGGAGTGCGGCAAAGATCGCAGCGAAAATTTCGGGCAAAGCAGCACGACCACGCATTGCGTTCTCCTCTGATCCGGGCGCATCGTAATGACATTTTTTACGATTTTTGACGGAGAACGGCCAGCGCAAATGCGGCAGTGGCTTGGCTGGCCATCTTCATGTCCCGGTCATGGCCCATCGCGTCATTTCGCTGCGCGGCGATATTTGGTCGGTATCCGGGCATAGCAGACATCGAGTAATCCGCACCAATCAAACTTTTGATTATGAGACGTGCCCTAGATATTCGGCGCAGATCGCAGCGAGCGCATTGCCTTGCGGCGATCGATTGGGATTGTTCGGCTCGCGTCGTTTGCTCGTCCGGGCTATCGCGCGCTCGACGATCCCGAATTGCTCCCCGTACAGGATGAACGTCATGTCGCGGAATGGAGACGGATCGCCGTCCGGCAATTCGGGCATCTGCTCTGACTCGCCAACCCCCACGGAAAGCCGCGATAGCTCGTCCTCGGTAATGCCGGTCAGTGCGATCTCGAAACCGCCCTCCACGAGGTCGGTCAATTCGAGCCGCAGCATCTCGTCATCCCAATCGCTGGCGTCGGTCAGCCGATTATCGGCGATGACATAGGCGCGCGTTTGCTGTTGCGACCATCCGCGCGCCACCAATAGCGGCGCGGTCCCGATCGGCAGCGGCTCGCCGGTCAGATCATGGATGATCTTGCCAGCAGCATAGATCGATTTGGCGGCGGCGACGCGCCCGTGACCGGCGATTACCTCGCCGGTTTCATCGATCAGGGCGGGCATGGTCCAGCCCCATTGGCCCATTGACGCCGCGATTTGCTCTATTTGCTCGGGCGAGTGCCGCCGCGCATTGCGCGCATAGGGCCGTAAACGCTCAATCGGCCATGTTTCCACGGCCGGCTTGCTCGCCAGTGCATCCATGTGCTGCCCGCTGTTTGCTGGGCCGGGAAACGGCTCATCGCCGCAAAAAAAAAGCCGCCAATTCGGGCAGCGGAGGGCTCCGTTTGTTCTTCGCGCCCGCCATCTCAGTAAAGCTACTGAGAACATCGGCAGGTGCCCACATTCCGGCGCGCAGGCGACGCCTGACCGGTTCCATGTTATTATTCCGGATCATCGGCATGGGCTTTGGAGGGCGAGCATGGCGATTTACCTGCATTTACAAACCCACGGTATGGCACCGAAAGAGATTGCCTGTATTATCAAGGCTTACGAGCAAACGTTACGTACCCTCTGTGTTAAAGATCGCGATGATCCGCTCACGGAATTGGTGGCGAAGACAATCATCAAGATCGCCCAAACCGGGATCAAAGACCCTGCACAGATTTCAGCGCAGGCGATCAGCGAACTCGAAATGCGGTAGGTATGTCGTGCCTAACGCGCTTGGAACCTGAAACATTCCCAACGTTGGCAGGTTGGCACTTGGGCTTCGGGGCTTCGCAAGGTGCGAGGCACGCAATGATCCCTATGTCGCCGGGAGACGCAATTCTCACTGTCGCCATCATGGGCGTCACTTTCCTGATCGAGGTCGCTTTTTTCGCCTTAATCGGGATGTTTTGAATAGGCTCCCGAAACCTATCTAGCTTGCGGTCCCCCGGCTGGACCCATCCGGCGAGTTTGTTCGTTAACCAATATCACCGGCCAACTACCCCTGGCCGCCGGTGGCTGAGAGACCAAAGTCGTTCTCCCGCCTAACGTCACACAGGAGAGAGCGATGCTTCGCAAGCGCTCTATCCCGCACACGTTCCACGAACTCTTGTCGGGTGAAAAGGCACGGCTCGAAGCGCAACTGAAAAATGCTAGCCATGAGCAGCAGCGCGAATTGATCGAGCGACGGTTGCGCCAGATCGAAACGGTGTGTCGGATGGACAGGTGGATGGCGTCGGCTGAATTGCAGCAGCCCCGCTAGGCACCGCCTCGATTCCGGCCAAAATTTTTCAAAGTTCCCCGCAACTATGGACTTCGTTCGGCGTCATTGCTCAACTTGCGGAGCGTGTGATGGACGACGACGAGGAACAGCAGGAGCTTCAATATCAGATCATGCGCTACCGCATGATGGAGCGCGACGTGACCGATCCGCTCGCGCTCGGGCTCCTGCACGATATCGTCGCAGAATTAGAAGCGGCGTTGCAAGCTTCGAACGAGTAGCCGGATGCAACGTTTCGGAGCCGAATGACGATGTAGCCCTCCAGAAGCTGATCGATGAGCGGGCTGGTGGGCGCAATCTGAATTGATCGGCAAGGCACGGCCCTTCACCAATGGCACTGCTCGTTCGAGGACTATCGCCTGCGTCTCAACGACGCGGTTTTGCCCCACGCTCGGCCCCAGGAACGATTGACGGCGAGCGCTCCTCTAATTTCCGCAGCCGTTCGATTTGCGTTTTAAGGCTCTCGGGTTGGTCCGGCTCAGGCTTTAGCGCAGCGCGCAATTTGTCACCGATTTCTTTAGCAATTGCTCGGCTGTGTTTGTGGTCTATGTCAATGCGGCGGGGCACAACGTACCTCCGTGCCTACCCCTTTCTCGCAGCTTCTCCGCCTGTGAGCACGCCTGCCCTCTATTGATGGAACCGGAGACCGCCGCTTTTGGCTATCTGCGCGAGCGCTTGCATTCAGAACAGCGGGCCGCTCGCAGCGACCTTTGGCTATCCCGCGACATGCGCCGTGTTAGTACCGGCGAGCGGCGGTCTCATGCTTTTCTAAAGCCTAGCGGGAGCTTTTCGTTCCCTCAGGGCGCAAAGCCCGGCAGGCGTCGGCCCGACTAATTCAATGGGTCATTTCACGCCGACATAATTTCGCCCGCCCTGCTTTGGCGGGAGCGATCATCTCGCCATGGCGAGATGATCAGTATTTTTTAGGTTCGAATGCTTCGGGTCGCGCGGATCAGTATTTCGCGACGACCGGGCCCCAGCGGTAGTTCAGGCGAACAAGGCCGATGTCGACGTCCTGGCTGATGCGGGCGGTTCCTGCAAAGGCGCCGGCCGGAGCACCCACGATTCCGGTTGAGAAGAAGTCCACGTCCCGATGGCCCATGAACAGGTGGTCGTACTCGACGCCAACGGACCAGTTCGGAGCAAAGCCAAATTCGAGGCCCGCCCCTACCGTGCCGCCCCAGCGGGTTTCATTGGCGTCGTTGATGGTGAGCCCAGTCGCAACATCGGCAATTCGGTATCTGTCGCGGACGACCGCAGCGCCACCTTTCACGTAGAGCAGCACATTGTTCCAGGCGTAGCCCACCTGGCCCGTGAACAGACCGAACGCATCAATCTTGGTTTCATCCTGGACGCCGGCGAAGACGAGATTGATGTTCGAGCCCTTGAAATCGGCCCAGTTGCCCTGCGCCTCGACGCCGAACACCCAGTTCGCGGTCTGCCAGCGGTAGCCGATCTGACCGCCGGCCGTGCCTCCGGTCGCATTGTGACACCCCATGGCAAGAGGCGGAGCGACGACCACGCCGCCGGCATTGACCACATCCAAGCATTTATGGGCTGAGCCGCCGCCGCCATTGAGGCCGAGGTAGAGGCCGCTCCAATCGTAGATCGGCGGGACTATCGGCGGCGCCTTGGTGTAGGGCCGCGCGGCCAGATCAGCGGCAGAGGCAGGAGCGGCCAGCGCGAGGAGGGCTACCGTGGCGAGCAGGACTTTTTTCATTTTTGACCCCAGTGTCGAATCAACTGCGGCCCCCAGGCTTTCAACCTATCATTGTTTTTCGGCACTTCTGTCGCCCGAGCGCCACAGCGAGACAATTCCACAACCGGACGTTGGGAGTCCGGTTCTGGAGGTTCGCGGCCGCTTAGATCAGAGGCCTTGCGGCAAAAGTTAACGGTGCGCTGGATCAGACGGTTATGAAAGCAATCCCGATCCGCTTCTCCTTGCGCCACACCACCCGGCATGGCTTCTGGATGCCGTCGGCAGGGACAATCAAGTTGAAGCGCTCCGGGATGCCAACTGGGCTGACAACGTCCAGCGCGGCGCCGGAAGCGGAGAGATTGCGCGCCGTGCAGTCGATCGCACCGCCGCCGAACTCAATGGTTCCGGCCTTTAATACTCTGTGTCTCGGCGCTTCCCTGTGCTCGTCTGCCAAGAGATCCCTCCCTTTGCCTGAGTAGGTTAGCCGCGATTAATCCAGCTGCCTGCCCAGCCCGCAGACTGGTCGGCACTTCGAACGCTGCTGAGTAAATTGCATCTTGACGAGCGCTAGAGCATCCGCCGATCATGTTGCAGCGTATCCTGCGGCGATGAAGTAGTTGCGGCATTCCATTGATGTGAAGCGATCAATGATGCGACCAATCGCGCTCCAGAGGCCGTCGACGGTTCGTTCTGCGGCCTGACGCAAGAGTGCCTTGAGCTTGGCGAAGGCATTCTCG
>Ga0209389_1003216_pt1 | contig 13037 bp, 7 predicted proteins | sample CowpearedBW_FD_187526 | JGI IMG/M metagenome (GOLD analysis project Ga0209389, IMG submission 187526) | Root nodule microbial communities of legume samples collected from California, USA - Cow pea red BW (SPAdes) (version 2) | ecosystem: Host-associated > Plants > Roots > Nodule | place: USA... | reverse complement strand
TTTTTTTAATTTTAATGGAAAAAAAAAAAATAGTTCATTCTATTCAATATCTTTATGGGGGAAGAAACAAGTAAAAAAAGGTGTTGTTAGAAAGTTTTGATACCATATTAGAATGATATTATTTTGGAAGTGAATTTAAATTTAATTCAATCCTACAAAATTTGTTTGTAAGATAACTCTCATTTATATATTATAAAATCATTTTATCTCTAATCGATATAAACTTCTAACATGCCTCTTTTATATTTATATAAATTAATATATAATTTTTTTATTTTAATATATTTTATAAATTACATTTATATTCTTATTAAAATGTCTGTGTTCACTCTTGAGCTCCCCTCTGTTAGCACTATCCAATAATGAAGCCCTGATGGAACCAAAACTTAGGAAAACCAAATTTTTGTGAGGATACATGATTAATAATGGCATGATAAGTGATACATGTATCTGCTATATATTTATGCAGGTAAAGCATTTGACGGTTGAGAAAACACGTTTTTCACTTTTGATCACTCTCCAATCATGGAACACACATGGAACAAAACCTCAGAAAATTTCAAGATTGTTCCGGGGAAGCCGCGTACTAAAGCAATAAATCTATCTCTCAAAACCGAAATCCCACGTGTAATAATAATTGAAGAAGAGAAAGAAAACAAGAAATGCAAGTGTTTTTGGACTTTTCTGTCTTTTCTGAAAGGTCAGAAAGCCTAGTAATATCAATTTCTAATTCGCTTCAAAGCGATGAAAATTATAGTGTATGAAACTATGAAAACAGAAATAATATTTATTGTTTCGGGAGTAAAACTATTTTTTCATTTTTCTTCAATTCTAATCTAAATACTGGATTAAAGTTTGGAAAATGTCTCACAAATTCTAATGTATAATAATGAATTTCAACACACTAATTTTTAAAATAAAAATGGTTTCGAATTTCACTAATATAAAGTTAACCAAAGTAAATACGATGTCCCCATTTCATCTAATATACTAGTAGATTAATATAACAATATTTGACATATACACGGTTGTCTATGTATATTTCTTATTTTAAATTTAATTTAATCTTACAAAATCAGTTTATAATATATCTTTTGATAAAATTATTTTTTATTTACATTTTCACCAATTCATGTAAATTTTATTGATAAAATTCATCGGTAATTATATCTCTAAAGATCTTTTTGGTAAAAAGTTTTTATTACCACAACTTTTTTTATTTGTAAATCTATCGGATAAAAAAGGCAAAATTTCTCCCAAGTTTAATAAGATATTTTATAAATTAAGTGGAGATGGTAAGATGAATAAAAGAATAAGGAAAAATAAAATTGATATTTATCAACAAATTTTATCGATGGTCAAAATTCATCGATAATTATCGATGAATCTAGACCGTCAATAATTACGACAATTTTTTCGATAAGTAGGTATAATTTAACAACGATTCGTTGATAATTAACAATTTTTTCGTAATGTACAAAATATACCATATATAATTCATGCTTTACGAAAAATATTATACATGTATATCAATGTTCACTTTATATAAGTAAACACACTTAACTACAAAAAATAATATAAATTGTCATACTTATTTTCGTAAAATGTGACGATTTTAATTGTCACAATTTACGTCTGTGACAGTTTCAAAAACCTCCACAGTTTGTATTGTCATAAAGATAATGTGACGATTTCAAACAAATCGCCACAACAACTGTCATTTGTTACGTTGTATAAAGTGGTGGTTCTTTAGGATAAATTATGACAATTAAAATCGTCGTAATATACTTATCGAAAACAATTTAAATATAAATAACGATATTTTAAAATAATACTATTTGCACTATATTTTGAATTCTCATAATTTAATATTATATTATTTATAATTATCCAAGTTTCGTTATTCAATAAAACTAGTTTTTATAATAATAAATACAAATAAATAAATAAATAAATATATATATATATAATATAAAATACACAAAAAAATTAACCAAAGTAATTAGATCAATGGTTCACTATTACAACCATATAAATATAAAAAATAAAAGTAAGTACACATGTTAAAAAAAATACATTTAGAATCATGCCCATGAAGCATGAAGTAATTAAAGTCATGATCTTGGACCATAGATGTTTCAACCATTAATTTGCCATGCTTCAACCTTAGTAGATCTTGTCCATACCACAATTTCCAGAGACTCGCAAATTCTTAGTGCATATCACCTTTTGGTGGTCATTTTCTAGCAAAAATTTTGTTGCAGCTAACAGGGTCAAGATCCGAGCCTTCTATTGGTGATTGTGTGATAAAGAAAAAGAAAGAACACAATCAATGGTCTTGTTAATTTTAGCTAGTGAGAAAAACGTTTATAAGTTTTTTTTAACTAAAAAAATGAATTTGTAACTTCAAATTATTTGGAATCTATTTCAAAGATAGAAGAAAGATAAATGGATAAATAAATATAGATAAAAATAAGCAAAATTTTTAAAATTATTTAATTTAAAAAGGAAAAACTAAAAGTGAAAATATGCTAAAAAAAGTAGTAGTAATATTTTTTTTTAATCTATCAAAGTAAACCAAATTCACCTCTCTCTCTCTACTCAAAATCAATCAATCTCTATCTCTTATTTTTTAACATACAAAACTCAAAAACAACATCCAAACTTCCACAAGACAAAACATAAATAAGATACATATTATCATCTTTACATATCCAAAATATTATAAAAAATCTATATAGAGTTATCTCCCACCAATATACATATTCTATATTTAACATACAATAAATTTTAAAAAATTTGAATTCCAACAAATTTCCATAAATCATCTTTTGATCGGAGTCAATTAAAAAATAGTTTCTTTTTTCAGAGTGGCTCATTTTTTATTATGATTGTTAGGTAGTTAAGTCAAATACGTATCAGCCGTGTTAGTTAATAAAAAAAAACAACTATCAGTTTTTCTGTTGTATTCTGTTTCTCTGTATAATGTGCTGCTATATAAAGCACTGTAGTCCATGTGTATGTGATACAATTCATTCTTGAATATACATTCATCTCTTTGAATCCTACTGTGTATTCTCTCTGCTGCGTAAAAGTTAACAGTGGTATCAGGAGCAAGGTTCCGATAGAACCTGTGAAGAGTTACAAAGGGCTAGTATGTGTTGTAAAGCTGTTTTGGGTAGTATTCCAGATAGAGGAGTGATTCTTTAGTGAAGAGAGTGGTTTCTTGCTCAATCAAGAAAACCCATAGAAGAACTTCACGTAAAGGGGTATTGTCAGGTGGATCTACTGAAGAATGGCTGGAATGGGGAGTCTCATACAGGGAGGGTTACCAGTGTTTGACGGCAACATATTTGATCAATGGAAGATCAAAATGCTTGCAGTTTTTGGGTTTCAAGATGTTGCAGAAATCATCCAAGAAGGTGTAGGTGAGTTAAGCAGCAAGGCATCTGAGGAAGAAAAGAAGCACTTCAAGCAACAACAAAAGCTTGATAGCAAGGCACGGTTCTTGCTGTATCAATGTGTAAACTCCAATATCTTTGACAAGGTCTGCAAGGCAACTACTGCCAAAGAAGTGTGGGAGATCTTGGAAAAGACTTATAGGGATGGAGACAAACACAAGAAAGTAAAGTTGCAGGCCCTACGAAGGAGGTTTGAATTTCTAATGATGGAAGATAATGAAACAGTTGCACAGTATCTTGATAAAATTCAAAGGTTGGTAAATGCTATGAAGACATGTAATGAGAAGGTCTCTGATCAACATGTGGTGCATAAGGTCTTACGGTCTCTACCACCGAGGTTCGATCACCTAGTGATAACAATCGAGGAGACCAAAGATCTTGAAACTTTGGGGATGGAAGAACTTCAACACTCACTAGAGGCGCATGAGTACAGGTTGAGTGAAAGAAAATGTATTCAAGAACAAGCTCTGCAAGTGAGGTCCACACCGAAAGGTAAGCCTAAAGGAGTGAAGAAAGGAGGTAAGAATTGGAAGGAGCAGAATCAAGAATCTGATTCTGTAGAACCCGTAAAAGGGAAGAAACAAAATGTAGATGGTGACAAACCCTGGAAATTTGACAAGAAAAAGGTACGATGTTACAATTGTCAGAAAATGGGGCATTTTGCTCGTGAATGCAGGAATGGAGAAGGGTCGAAAACCAAGTCCACCAACCACGCGAATCTTGCCCAAGAAGATTCAGACTCAGAAGCAGTAGTTCTGATGGCAAAGACTGATAATGAGGTAGCAGAAGACACATCGTGGTATCTTGACTCGGGGTGTTCAACACACATGACGAGAAAGAAGGATTGGTTTGTCAAGATGAGTGAATCAACCCATGGTCAGATCAAATTTGCAGACAACAACAGCCTGTTAGCAGAAGGCATGGGAAGAGTGGTGTTAAGTGCTGATAGTGGAAGAAGAGTCCTGCTAGAAGATGTGTTATATGTACCAGGCTTGAAGACTAATCTGTTAAGCTTAGGCCAGCTACTACAGAAGGGGTATCATATTACCATGCAAAATAATCAGTTAAGCATGTTTGATCAACAAGAATACCTTGTTCTACAGGCAGAACTATCCCAGAATAGAACTTTTCGTGTTGGGATGAATAAGCATCATTGGTTCGCTGCTTCAACAAGTAAGACAGAATGGACTTGGCATTACAGGTATGGGCATCTGAACTTCAAAGATTTGTGTCTGTTGAAGAATCAGAACATGGTGGAAGGACTACCAGAGTTGGAGGCTCCTGGAGATGTGTGCAAGGAGTGTGTTGAGTGTAAACAAACCAAAAGAAGTTTCTGCAAGTTTGTCCCTCAAAGAGCTGCAGAAAAATTGGATCTGGTTTATTCAGACATAGGCGGTCCTATCCAAGTGGAAACGTATGGAGGTAACAGATATATCATTACGTTCATTGATGATTTATCTCGCAAGATGTGGGTGTACTTGCTAAAAAGGAAGAATGAGGCACTCCTGGTGTTTAAAACATTCAAAAATCTGGTGGAAAGGCAGAGTGGAAGGGCTCTCAAGGTCTTAAGAACATACGGAGGAGGAGAGTATACCTCAAAAGATTTTCAGGATTTTTGTGATGAAGCTGGGATTGAGCATGAGATCACACCTCCATACACACCCCAACACAACGGTGTTGCCGAGAGAAGGAATAGGACTATCATGAACATGGTTAGGTGCATGTTAAAGAGTAAGAACCTACCAAAGGAATTATGGGGAGAGGTAGCTTTAACAACATCTTATGTGCTGAAACGATTTCGGATGGAGAATAGCAATCCTGCAGTCACACCTACAGAAGCTGGATTGAAACTGGAATCCGCACCAGATGAAGAATCTGTTAATGCTACAGATCACAGGAGAATGGTTGGGAGTTTGAGATATTTGTGCAATTCCAGACCAAATTTTAGCTTTAGTGTTGGGTTAATAAGTAGACATATTCAAGATCCAAAGGAGTCACACATGTGTGCTGCCAAGAGGATTCTAAGGTACCTGCAAGGGACGATGGGCAGTGGGATTCTGTTCCCACATGGAAAAGCTGATTCAGAATTGGAGTTAGTGGGATATTCTGATTCAGATTGGTGTGGTGATAGGAGTGATAGGAAGAGCACTGCAGGGTACATCTTTTTTCTTGGGGGAGCTCCAATCTCATGGAACTCAACTAAGGAACCCGTGGTGGCTTTGTCTTCCTGTGAGGCTGAGTATGTTGCAGCTTCTGAAGCTTGCTGTCAAGCAGTGTGGCTGGAAACATTCCTGAAAGAATTGAAGGTGGAACTCTCAAGCAAAACTAGGTTGATGGTAGATAACAAATCTGCGATTGATTTGGCAAAGCACCCTGCATCGCACGGGAGGAGCAAGCATATTGAAACACGATTCCATTTCATACATGATCAAGTATGCAATGGAAAACTCAAGGTTGAGCATTGTACATCTGAGTTGCAGCTAGCAGACCTATTCACAAAAGCCTTTAGAACAGAGAGGCTTTGTTGGCTAAAGGATGCAATTGGCATTGTCAATATTAAAGCCAGTTTGACTTAAGGAGGAGTGTTAGGTAGTTAAGTCAAATACGTATCAGCCTTGTTAGTTAATAAAAAACAACTATCAGTTTTTTCTGTTGTATTCTGTTTCTCTGTATAATGTGCGGCTATATAAAGCACTGTAGTCCATGTGTATGTGATACAATTCATTCTTGAATATACTTTCATCTCTTTGAATCCTACTGTGTATTCTCTCTGTTGCGTAAAAGTTAACACTGATTAATATTAGAAGGAAAGAAATAAAAAAAAGGTGTTGCGTATTAAGACATCTCGTGTAAAATTATTTTAATAGTACATCATACATTTAAAAAAAATAAACATTGAATGATTTTTTATTTTTAACGTAATAAATACCTTTGATATTGTTTTTATTCTTAACCTTTTTATCATGTATCAATGGATACGTATTAAAAGAAAGTTCTTATTACAATATAATTTCGTTTTCTTTTAAGATTCCCTTCCAAGTTGTAATCCAAGCTTTATAATATGTTTAATTATTTTAAAACCATATTATAAAGTCATAAAGAAATGTGTAAATTGACATGCACAGTGTAACGCTCCAAATTTTAATAGTAATAAATTTTTAATCCAATTTTACCAACTAAAGTTTTATCATTTCAATACTATATGCAATATTCTCCACTAAAGATTAATACTCCAAATTCTATTACAACAATTAAAATTCAAATACGAGTTTAAGTTTTATATCGAAATGAAAACTTGTTCCAAATTTAAAAGATCAAACACATGCTTAATATTTATATTATTAATATTTGAGATATTATATAGATATAAACCTTATATAAATGGAGAAATCCAGGCCTGTTAATTGAAGGTTGGACCAAAGTATTCACAGATAAATAGCCTTATTTAAAATTACTTTTAATTAAGATAAGCTTTTTAGAAAATTTCAATATTATATTATAAAATATATTGTCTGGATAGAAAATTAAAAAAACTGAAATTTTAAAAATTTATTAGAATAATTTAATTACTTAAAATCATGAAAGTTCAAATTGTATTAAATAAATTAAATGTCTAATAAGTTCTTTTATTTCTTTGATCTATATTTTTTATTTTATTATTTTTAAGATTTTGTTTGGTTTAGAATATTGTCACTTCGACCTCAACCAACACATCATTGAGTTGATCTTGATAGAGATCATGTCGAATCTAAATATATTTTAGGTTCAATCATTTTAGATGTTTCCATTTTTGTAGCGAAATTTCAAGTAGGTCCCCTTTTTATTTGACTCAATTGAGTCCCTATTTTTGAAAATTCGTTGCAATCAGTTCCTTTCCGTTAGTTGTCCAGTAAGGGTGTTAATTATGTGTCACGTGTCAGCACGTGGTTTTTTTTAATTTTTTTTTAAATTTGTTTAAAATTTTTTAAATGTTTTTAAATTTTTTTTAAAATTTTTAATTTTTTTTTTATAATTTAAAAAAAATTAAAATTGTCACGTGTCAATCTGACATTGTGCCACATGGCAGAGACAGTGTGATGTGGCAGTGTCACGTGTCACTATTGGATGTCAAAAGTCTCAATGTAGTTCCTGTATTTGTTATTTTGTTTCAATTTGGTCCCAATTTTTTTAAAACTGAATTAATTTCATCCTTATATCAAATTTAATTTTTATATAAATTTACAATGGTATTTTTATTATAATTGATATTTTTAACAAAATTAAGTTTATTTAAATGTATATTTTGCACTGAATTTTATTTAAATATTGTTTCAAATATTTATATATCAATAATTTATAGACAAATGTTAGAATTGTTATAAAAAAATTAAAAATTAAAAAAAATTAAAAAAAAATCAAAAAAATCACGTGTTGACACGTGGCACATAATTAACATCGTTAATGGACAACTAACGGAAAGGAACTGATTGCAACGAATTCTCAAAAATAGGGACTCAATTGAGTAAAATAAAAATGGAGATACCTACTTGAGATTTTGCCACAAAAATGAGGACCTCTGGAATGATTTAACCTATTTTTTATAATAAAACTATATTTTTAGTCAATATAAGTTGCAGTTTTTCTGTCAATGTAAATGAGTTATTTTTCGATTAATACTGTTGGAATATTTTTTTTATCGAGTTATATTAAATTTAGTTTGAATCTACATTAGTTAGGAGTAGCCAATGCAAGTAATGTCATCTACATTAGTTACAGAGTTTTTTTTTTGTCAATGTCACTTGTGTTATGTATTATTATTTTTTTATCTAAAGTCATTACAATGTTGATAAGAAAAATTTTCCATCCACCGTGATTAAAATTATTTTTCATTAATGTCACTCAAGAAAGCTTTTCAGCCAACATTGGTTAAAATGTTAGCAAAAAAGAAATAATATTAACCAATATTATTCAAAGATAACTTAACATATGACAACCAAAATAATTGTGGTAGATGTCAATTAAAAAAATCTTAATGTAAATTAATAAAAAAAATTGATTGCATTAAATAAAAAAATATGAATAAATTTTGACTGAAAAATAAGTTCAACTAACATCGATTAAAAAAATCACTAAGTAATATTTTTGAATTATTAAATACTAAAATAATTATTTTTATATTTTCCAATGATTAAAATACTGAACCTAAATAAAAAAATTAAATTTGTGAAATTATGTTCACCAAAGTCAAGGATATGAACCACAGTTTGAATAATATGTAGAGAAACTTGTCCAGCATAATGTGATGAAGGAAATTGAGATGCTTTATTGATTGGTAAAAGTTCTCTGTTAATGAGATTTTGAAATCCATTTAAATATTTAATCCAAACTTATTAACTACTTTCTAACGGGAATGATTTCTCACTGGATGAGATCCAAATCCTTTCACATAATTTATCACTATAATTAATTTTAGTATGAAATGTTAGCTTGATAAAATAGATAATGGAGATAATTTCAGGTGACTTTCACAATAGCAATGGTACAAGAAATATAGCTAAAATACTAAATAACGAGTCTTCTCTTAAAAGAATAAATATTTCAAGTAAATAAAATATTTTAATAATTATTCAACAAATTTACAAAATAACATGTCAATATTTAATAGATAAAAAATAAAACAAAAATCACTACATAAAATATATTTTCTTTTGCACTTCATTCATGTGGTTTTAAGTCTGGAGATCTCTAATGAAATAACTAAGGAATCATGCTATAAATAAAACAGCTAAAGAAATTTGATTGAATGCTTTCATTTAGCTTGAGATCACGAATCAATTCTAACTAAATGTACTACTACTTCTAACCTAATTTCATTGAACATCGATTAGGCAGCAAAAAAGAACAATCTTTTGCTACAAACAAAACATCTTAAAGAATCACCTCCTATCCAATGATTGTATTGACAAGGAGATGTTAATTTAAGACTCAAATTTTATAGAAAACTTACATGATGAAAGTTTTTAAAATTAAAATTTGAATCTTATACAAGATCTTTTCCAGGCGTCAAAGTAGCAGTTGCTTCAAAATTTCAATTCTTTCAGACTTGGTATTTTGGATTTATAACACTGTTGAACGCGCTTTATGATACCTTTCGAGAAAGGTTCTTCATGCCATAACCAACACACTTAAGAAAAACTGACTGTGAGTTCGGCTCTGGTTTGATGATGAACTTCAAATTTAGAAAATCCCTTATGTTTCTAAGAGTTTCAACGCCGTGCTGGGAAAGTTTTCCAACGCGAACCTTTGAAACATCTTGAGGGCATAGTGCACAAAGAAGAAATAGCAAGCCCTATAAACCAAAACAATAAAAAAAAATTAGGGGAATCCAAAATTCCACAAACGGAATTAAACTTCATCATATACACGAGTCCTACTAACACACATGCAAGACAATAAAATTGAACTAGTAGCTAGCTACGTATTCTAGCACCATAACATTTGAGTCAGCACACTTCCTGGGAGACTGCATTCCTGTTGCATTTTCTTTACTTTTTTTAGGTTCCATATCTTTTTCTCTCTATTGTAGGAGTCTACTTCTATATTGTATCTATTACCAGTATCTATCACTTCATATAAAAACATTAAAAGGGCAGAAAGAAAGTGCCGATATACTAACCTGATGTGTTGAATCTACCACTCCACTTTGAGCTATCTCACCGAGTAAAGCATTGGCAGTCCCCACACCGATATCCTCTGGAGGCATCAGGTCTCTTTTTGCGTCATCTGCAAGACTAGAAGTATCATCATCCCTCGCATGAGAAACAGCAGTGTCTGCAGAGATGAAGCAACCAGAAGTAGTTTCCGCAACAAGCGAAATCCCATAGCCAGGAGAACTGCACCAGCGAATGACCAACAAAAGGAGTTACAATACTATGACTTTCACTATTACTACCAAATATATTTCCAAAATTAAAATTCAATATTCAACAAATTCCACTGAGTGGAAGGAATCATACTTTCCAGCCTGAGGACCTGATCTGTGATCAGAGAAAATGTGCACATCAGAAACCAGTGGATTGACTATTCCACGGGTTGCTTTAATCATGCTATTTTCAAACTGAACAGACACTCTTGTTGAAAAGGTAGTTCCTCTAATTTTTTTCACAAAACCTTCATCAATCCAACTAACAGCCTGCCAAGAAGAAAACATAAGATGATAACAACAAAGTTTAAATAAACGAAATCATCAAAAGAATCAGAAACTTACAGATAGACTCTGAACAACAGGAAGTGATAAAATAACTTCGCCACCACCATTGGGAGGTAATCCACGACTCTCTATTTTAAGCTCCAAGCCTTCAGAGGGAACTCCAAAGCGCTTCAATATGGGTAAAGCAGTAGACTTGAAGGTATCAACCGATGGATCCTTAGAATCATTTGTAATTCCTGATAAACAATGTTCAAAACAGTTATAATTTCAACCATTCAAATATCTTGTAAAAGGTCCTTCAGAGATAGGTTTCAAAGTACAATCTAATTATTATAACTACTATACCTTTGAGCCTAATGGTGAGGGGCTGTTTTGCAAACAAACACAACACAATAAGTGGCTCCAGAAAATAGCCAATGGAGCGCGAGAGGCCACAATCGTGCGCACGGTGTTGCCTGCCACCGATAATAGTTCCAGGTTTGTACTTTAATTTGGTACCTGTTCAATCCAAATAAAATGAATAAGCAATCCTCTGATGGTGGTGGTAGTTGTGTTACTGCAACTAAACCTGATTGAAAAATAAATAAAAAAATGAAATTAAAAAAAATACCAGTTTCGTTGATTTCTACATGGCAATCATCGCAGACAGTTTCAAAGAGACGGAGAAGTGAAATCTCATGATTGCGGAGACCTGGCCAAGTCTCATCAGCACGAATGTCTTCGATGAGAATGGGAGTTGAAGAGAGAGTAGCGAGAAGAAGGCGTTGCCGGAAGCTCTGGCTTCCCAGCAACCTCTTGTACGCCGTTTTCCCCATTCTATGCAAACACCTACGTAGTTGAAGCTGCAGATTTTGATGCCCCCGGAATGAATGCAGAACGGAGAAAGAAGTCAATAAACCCTACATAGAGGGACTCACCCCTGTGTTTGTCGGAGAGATTTGAGCTTTGATTGTATAACTTAAACCCAGGCCCTAATAAATATTGGCACCCTGTTGGTATTAAAAAAAAAAAACATAAAATGAAGCAGACCATTTTCTTTCTCCACCCCCTTAGTTTTCATGTGAACCATAACATAAATGAAGTCGTTTTTAAGCTTTTGCCATTAGATCATAACAGTGTATCAGAAGTTTTAGGACTGTTTTATTCAGCATTAACTCTTATTGAATAAAAAAACACGTAAATTTCAATACAAAACAAGATGGATCCGCATACTATTCGTGCTTTAAGTCCTAGAGACTATTGTGTGCCAGAATATTAAATATGAGGTCAGATAAAGTCTTTAAAAATGTACATGGCAGTAGATAAGCATAATTTGATTGAACATGAGGGAAACACTTGACTTAAAAGCAACAAACATGTAGTTTATCTTCACAGCAATTATTGGAAGACAGAGTTGCACAGGATGCATAATCATATCATTCAAGTAGCATCAGGATGCATAATCATATCATTCAAGTAGCATCAGGATGCAACTTCTATTCATCCATTACTAATATCAGTTGGTTTGTGACGCGCTAAATTTGTAATCTTAGTTTTAAAGGGAGGAAGTGGGACAACTAGAACCAATCAGATAAGGATGACCTGTGTCATTTCTCTGGAAAATACAGAAAATGAATTCCTTGTGTAAGTAGTTTTACTTTAGGAAAAATTGGCTGCTTGAGTCATTGAGTGGTTAATGATTATTAACACTACTCTTTGTAAACTGTTAACTTTAAGTGTAATTTGTTTTTCCTAAATTGCAAATTTTAAACCAGAAATGTATGCTTTGCAAATTTTATGAAATTTTAAACAGAGCTACAAACTACTGCCACACGGCATATGAGATGTAACACAGTTGATATTAATCCATTTAACAAAAATTTACGGAAGACTTCTAACTTGTTAAATAAAATAAATAAATAAATAGCAAATCCTGTCTGTTACTTGTGATCAAGATAGAACATATCCAACTAAAATAAACTCACCCATGTAAAAAATGTATCTTTATAATACAAAGATCTCAAACTCGAACTGACAAATTTGCATTCATAATTCCAAATTTTCACTGTGCAAAATGTGTTTCTGATATTTGAAGGGACTGCCATTCTCTGGCAAGTACCAACTTTCTAAACTAGCATCTTAATCAGCTGGTAATGTCAAGCAAGTTCATGTCAGCCCCCGAGATGGGAGTTTCTAAAGGTGAAACGAAGCATACCTTATAACAGCAACAACCTTCCCAACACGCAGTGGCCTGGTTTCGATCTTAATCTCCGACGAACCCTACCACACCCACCAGCGCAATAGTGACACCAACGTGCAATCTTACCTTTGGTTGGCCTCTGAAATAGCGAAGAGGGTTTAGGGTTTATCTCGAAATTTTAAAATAGAGGAGAGGGTATAGTGCGTTG
>Ga0209389_1003210_pt1 | contig 13048 bp, 11 predicted proteins | sample CowpearedBW_FD_187526 | JGI IMG/M metagenome (GOLD analysis project Ga0209389, IMG submission 187526) | Root nodule microbial communities of legume samples collected from California, USA - Cow pea red BW (SPAdes) (version 2) | ecosystem: Host-associated > Plants > Roots > Nodule | place: USA... | reverse complement strand
TGAATCTTTTGGATTGTTTATTTATAGTTGAGCACAATTCCGTGTTTATTTGTCTTCTGAATTTGCAGTGTTTTCGTTTTTTCCTGATGTGATTTGGATTAACTTTTGATTTTTCGGGTAAAGCAATTTTCCACATTGTATTGCTAGAAATTTAGAAGAGTGAAGTTTGGTGTGACATTTAGAAGAGTCCTATCTCTCACTGTCTATGCAACCATGATGTTCTTGCCATTTTGAATGTCGATGGAATTCTATCCTTTCGCTGTCACCACTTATCTGTTAGTTTAAAATTGTTTATTCTACATTTTCATGATACTTCTATGTGTCGTCAATGTTTTATATCCTGAAATTATGTGTAATGTCTGCTTATTAATGTTATTTCTCTTTGCAAGGAAGACTCTGGTTTTGTGCCTATATTTGTGTATGCCATATTTGGATCTTCTCGCCAGCTTGCAGTAGGCCCAGTTGCATTGGTTTCCCTCTTGGTATCTAACGTGCTAAGTGGCATAACTGACTCGTCCGGTGAATTATACACAGAGCTTGCAATATTACTGTCCCTTATGGTGGGGATAATGGAGTGTATAATGGGACTATTGAGGTATTTTCGTCATTGCTTATTTTATCAATATAGATATACGTTCTTAACTTGGCTAGGAAACCTTGCATAAATTTTTCCTTCCTTGATCTTTCTCATTCATGCATCTAATACTCTAACTAGATATATAAGTCTACTTTGGCTTTTGTGTTCATGCATCTAGACATACAAATGTGATTAAATGATTATTTATAGACATGCTTGCTTTAACGCCATGGTAAGCTACTAGGTGACTGCCTTATAACAATTGGACTCCGGTAGCAGTTATATGATTCTGCAGGCTAAGCACTAGGCATCCGGTCTGATTCTTTTATGAAAGGGATTTTAATCATAACCTATATATACTTGTATTTTGGGTATTTCAGGCTTGGATGGCTTATTCGTTTCATTAGCCATTCAGTGATTTCTGGATTTACAACTGCTTCGGCTATTGTCATTGGTTTATCTCAAGCTAAGTACTTCGTGGGGTATGATATAGACAGAAGTAGCAAGATCATTCCAGTAGTTAAGAGTATAATAGATGGAGCAGATAAGGTATGCATTTCCTTTGAAATTTGAATTGTTCAGTGGAATTTTTACCCTGGTGTTTATGGTTTTCTTGCAATTTTTACGTAAAAAGTTGGGCCTAACGTAGGAAACCAACAAAATTAGGATTGAGAACTAAATTATGTAAGAAACGAACAAAATTAGGATTGAATTCGATGATAGTTAGTTTATTGAGAGAATGGATAGATTATAACTAAAATCGTGATTCTAGGGACAACTTTGCATCTGCTTGTGTATGATGAGCTGTCCGGTACCTGTTGAATTGCAATTCTGGGTTTGATGGTTCTTGGAGTCTGCACAAGGAAGGATGATGGTTTTTAAGGACCGAACTTTCCATTCTTTCCTAGTAATTGAGTCTGGGAAGCCTGAAATAATTAAATAATTGAAAATTAATTTGATTGCAACAGACAACCCAGAAGATTGCAATTTGCCTAAAGTTTAGCATTGCTGTCTCTGAACCATAAAAGAAAATGGTGCTAAACTAATTTCTAGTTACATCTAAACAATATAAACTCCATTAAATTAATTAGCACATCGCTGGGTTTTCAAATATGTCCCTATAGTTTAAAATCTTTAATTGGGATCCCATTTCTTCATGTCCTTATTTTTATATGTTTAATTTCAATTCATCAAATAAGAATTCTCTTTTATGTCCATAACATGTCCTTTGGAATCAATATTCCATTTTGAACTTCAGCCTAACATCTAATCTATTAATACTTCATAATCACCATACGTTCATTAGCTTACATTTTTTTTTTTGAGTCATTACGCTGCTTTCACTTATCAAACCCCTTCTTCAACAGAGCTGTTTTTTCCTTTTTATAGTTTTCATGGCCACCTTTTGTGATGGGATCCATTATGCTTACGATACTCCTTGTCATGAAACACCTGGTATGAATCTATCTCTGATGTTTTGTAAAGTACTTATATTAGATATCCACATCCTTCTCATTGTATGGATGTTATACAACCAGGGAAAATCAAGGAAGTACTTGCGATTCTTGAGAGCTGCTGGTCCTCTTACAGCAGTAGTTCTGGGAACATTATTTGCAAAAGTTTTTCATCCACCGTCAATTTCTTTGGTGAGTATCAAGTATATAGTGTGAATTTTTTTCTTCATGTTATTCATAATTTCTGACAAGGTTATAGTGATATGAATCTAGGCAAAGCTACAAAAGTAATAGATAATGAACGAAGTTGCATGTAGGTTATATTTACTAGATTTAACTATAGTATACCAGAATTAAAACATTTTGTTATTGTACCCGGTAATATCAAATTGAGAAAACTGGCTGAATTTATGACATTTGTTTTCTAGGAGAGAAACATGAACAAAAAAAATAGTTTTTTCAATAAGCAAACAACAATTTTGTTTATTGAAAGACAGGAGGCACAAACAATGTCTCATCACCATTCACGAGTACATCATGACTTGGTCATGCAATGAACAACAAATGTAGTTGATCACGTTGGCTTAATTTTCTATGTTTAGTGTAATCTCGATACATAGTAATCACGTTAATTTGTTTATATTGGATAGTGTCTTCTTTCATTTGAATGTCTTGAACTCATGCTAGTATTCTTCATGGTTTACTTCTCTTGTTATTGTCACATGAATGTTATTTTGTAAATGGGAATTATGTATGACTAAGTTCAGCAGCTGACTAACATGTTTGATGAAGCTGATAGAATTAACAAATAATGTGGTTTTTAATTAGGTCGGAGATATACCTCAAGGCTTACCAAAATTTTCTGTTCCAAAAGCTTTTGAGTATGCAAAGTCCTTAATTCCAACTGCTATTCTCATAACTAGTGTGGCTATACTGGTAAGTTTTCCTTTTTCTCCTCTATGATTTGAAGAAAATTGTGTCTTGGGAATTGTACTTCCAATTAAATTATATTTCAACCTACAGGAATCAGTGGGAATTGCCAAGGCATTAGCAGCGAAGAATGGGTACGAGTTGGATTCAAATCAAGAGGTATATTTCTTTGCAAGATATGCTTACTGCTCATACATCTTACTGGACAGTTCCAGAGTCCCCTCCTAAATGTTTACGCAAGAATCTAATATTTTTTAGTTAAAATACTTGACTAATTTTCCTGATATTTTTGGACAGTTGTTTGGTCTTGGTGTTTCCAATGTTCTTGGTTCATTCTTTTCAGCATACCCCACCACAGGTAATTGTTCAATTGAACTCTGAAATGTAAAGAGTCATTGTAGTTGGCTACTTATCTTTTGGTTCCAAAGCCTCAATTAATTTCAACATTATGATTTTACTTGAAAGAGCTTATTTTTTCCATGCAAAAGAGATATCATGTTAAAATATTTTTCAATTTTTTGATTGAGTAATGCAGGGTCCTTTTCAAGGTCAGCTGTAAATCATGAGAGTGGTGCAAAATCTGGGGTATCAGGGCTTGTTTCAGGAATTATAATGATCTGTGCACTAATGTTTCTAACACCAGTATTTGAGTACATACCTCAGGTTTGTTTTCAACTATTTATAGGTCATTGGTATTGTTTGAAAAGGTTTTCCCTTATATTCAATGAAAGTTCTACTTTAAACATTTTACAAATGACTTATGTTGGTATTCTGATGTGTGCACCCACGGGAAAATCTTTAGTGTAAATTCTTATTCAAGAAATACAAACAAGTATTTTATTTGCTGGTAAAGATCTTTCCCATTCATACATCAAGAATAAATGGATATGGCGTTATTACTTGCAAAATGATTTAAATTTTAGGTCCATTTTCTTGAGTTTCGAAAATCAATGCTGTAATACAACTTGTTTTATGGTTTTTTTTCAAAATCTTCTATTTTCTTCTCATGAAAAAAACACTAGAACAGAATGGTTTGAGAACTTTGCTTTTTTAGTTTTGAACATACACAATTACTATATAAATTTTAAACACATCTTTGAATTGAAAGAACACTTTTCCTTCTAAAAGGATACTCGTTTTTACCTTTTCTTTCTGTCATTTTTTAAATTTTGTTTATGTTATTTCCGTCTATCACTGAAATGTAAGTGATGCATTTTCGTTTCTGGAATGCTGATGATGAATTTTCTGGTTTCAACAATCCAGTGTACCCTTGCTGCTATTGTGATCTCTGCTGTGATAGGTCTGGTAAGAAATCCCCTTTATACTCAACTATTAATTATTCAACATCCATGGGTATTTAGAAGTGATAGTTTTATTCCATATAGAAAGAGTGGAAGAGGTGGCATTACTGGTTTTATGCAGTAGAAAATGGAAAATATAAAGTTGAAAATCAGAGGTTGACTCTATCCCTGTTCAAACTGTTCAAACTGTTATGAGAATGTTAGTCTTTGATTTTGATAACATAGGTTTGGGTTGTTTCAATATTGAAATCCAATTCACTGTGTTAGTGTTAATTCATATTATTGGTAGAAGAGAAATGTTATGTGTCCAACAATTATTTGTGTAAAATCAATTTGTATACACAATATGTTAATGTCTAAACTAATTAAATTTATGATTTATGCATTCAAGCAATGGAGAAAATATCTGTTTAGCTGCTATATCACTTTGAATGGTTAACTTGTTTGTCAGCCGTACATTCTTAGTTCTTGGCATGATTTTTCAGGTAGATTACGAGGAGGCCATTTTTTTGTGGCGTGTTGATAAGAAAGATTTTCTTCTTTGGACCATTACTAGTACTACAACATTGTTCCTTGGTATTGAGATTGGCGTCCTTGTTGGGGTGAGTACACGTTAGATTTGTTTTTTAGGTTGTAATAGATGTATTATAATTTTATATATATTTATATATATATATTCTGAATTTTTTGTTAGAAACTGTTCACATTTTGATCCCTCTACTTAGTGAGGTTGAAATATTTATCTGGTTATGCATATTCATTGAGGAGCTATGTTTGCTGGCTAAAACTTTAGTGATTTGTTTTCATACTGAGAAGAAGAAATGCTTATAGAATCATTTCTTTAGATACCGGATTCATTAAATATAACTGATATCAAATTATTTTCTTGTTTGAACAGGCAAAAGTTGTGGTGTTTTCCATATGCTAAGATAATCACCTTTCTCACTTTATAAGGTTTTTTATTGTAGGTTGGGGTTTCACTTGCTTTTGTCATTCATGAGTCAGCAAATCCACATATTGGTAAGTTGATTTGTACAGGTTCAGAAATGGTGCATGCTCTTTGTTTGTTCCACACTTATATGATGTGTATAGAATTGAATCACGTTATAGATGCTAACTTGTGTGAATATCTAAGAATCATGTCATGTGATTCGTGGAATTTTTAATTTATAAAATTTCTTTCAAATGAATACCTTGAACCTAAAATGATAAGAGACTAAAATTGGGTATTTATGCATGTCGATACATAAATAAGAAAATAAAACATTTATGAACTTTGGAAATATATTTTTTTCTGATGAACAACAATATTGCAGAACCCGTTTCGTTTCCCCTGAAAAATGCAAGAGACCGGTTACCAAACGATCATTAGCATAACAATTGAAAGACTGGAATCACAGTTAAGAATGCTAACAGCTAAAGCAGGGAAATAATTACAAAATATGATAGGACCATTTGTTTTAGGTTGCAATGGATCAATCCTGAATTAAGGCATCTAGATTTGGCCATGTGTTTGAAATACTTCACCTGGGATGTCAATTCATTATTTCAATCAAATGCTTTAAGGATTAAGGAGGGTATATTAATACAGAATTCCTGAAGTTATTTGAAATGTGATTGTTATGTAGGCATCTATGCATGCTTATAGTTTTTTAAAATATAAATTGTATGCCTTTCAACTTTAATATAACCAATAAAAATGAAAATTTCAATCTTGCATCTAAGACAAGAGTAGTCCTTTTGTATTTTGAAAACTAATATGTAAATATTGCAAGATATGTTAGTATGCTGACATTATTGTTTGGTCTTCACTGCAGCTGTTTTGGGTCGTTTGCCAGGGACAACTGTTTATAGGAATGTTAAACAGTATCCTGAAGCATATTCATATAATGGAATTGTAATTGTTCGTGTTGATGCTCCAATATATTTTGCAAACACGAGTTTCATAAAGGACAGGTAAGGAGAAGTGAGTTGTAATTGACATTTTTCCAACCAAGAGCATACTTTAATTCATCTAGAGTTTTCTTATCAGGTTGCGTGAATATGAAGTTCATGTTGATAGTTCTAAAAACCGTGGACCTGAGGTTGAAAGAATTTATTTTGTGATTCTTGAGATGGCACGTAAGTCTTCCTTGCCTTGTTCACAAAGAGGCCATATAATGTATTATTAATGTGTTTAAGCTCTAAATAAGCTAACATCTAATGGGTAAATTAATGTGATTATATAATTATCACTTGTGACACTAATGGTTAATAAGACTCATAAGTCGTTCAGTGTCGTGAGATTATTAAAACGTCTAATTGTAATTAACTGTGACATATATGTCCAGTTGATGTTTTCGGTTGGTGTTGATCATTTCCATTATTTTTGAAGTTCCCTGGAGTGTTGAACTACATGAACCACATTTTACTGAGTTTGTAAATGTTCTTTTGCACTATGGTTGCTCGCAACTAAATTATGAAAGGGATAATGATGATAACTCTGGCTCGTTCTTCTAATCTTACAATCTGGTTATGAATGCAGCTGTGACCTACATAGATTCTAGTGCTGTTCAAGCTTTGAAAGACTTATATCAGGAGTACAAATTACGGGACATTCAGGTACAATAAGATTGTGAACTTTCAACCACTGTTAGAATGCTTAAAAATCATCACCGCGGGTCTACAGAGTTTCCACTATCTAACTTGAGCTTATTCTTCTTGCAGATTGCAATATCTAATCCAAGCCCAGAAGTTCTGCTCACCTTCTCAAAATCCGGTCTGGTGGAGTTGATAGGCAAAGAATGGTACTTTGTGAGAGTACATGATGCTGTTCAAGTTTGCTTGCAACATGTTCAAAGCTTGAAAGCGGGACCTGACAGTTCACTCACGCCACTTTCTTCATTTGAAGATAAACCAAGTTTGTTTGCTCGATTGTCGAAAGACAGAGCGGAGAAGTTTTCAGTGACCGACTTAGAATCTGGTAATGGCAGGCCTCCACACCCCAAGGACAGAGATTCCCAGTTGGAGCCATTGTTGCCCAAAGAACGTTGAAGTTTGCTCTGCATCGTATGGTATAAAGTGTATTTATCCATTCTTTGAAAAAAAATTAGTAGGTTAAACCCCGGTGTTATCAAGCTGATGTTAAAAAAATAATGTGTAATATATTATTGGCCGGTTGTTGTAAAAATGTACTTCATGAGTTTTTAATAATGGTTTTATTGTGTAACTCTTCTGTCCGCTGTGTATCCCTAATTTGAAATTCTTGTTATCTTGAGTTACATAGGGGATGGATTTGAGGTTTAGGTTTATGACCTTTTCAATATCCTATTTCATTGAACACTTTAATGTCTTAAAGAAGGCAACATAAAAGGCCAATTCTTTTAACATCCTAACTACTAGAATTAAAATTTGTTTAATAAATTACAACTACAGTTTACGCTTTTAGGGTTTACTAATTCCCACAATCGCAAAACTCAAACAAAAGCACTTCCCATATAAGAATTGATTGACCATATAAAAATAGCGCGGGCGTAGTATTGTACACATGTACATCAATTCTTTGACGCAAAACCTACCATTTTAATAAGAACACAACAGATTATTCATCCTCACATTATTCGTGTAAATATCTATCACTTTATGGCATTCAGAACTCATTATTCATGTGCGAGCGCAATGCATGAGCACCAAGGTGTGTTGCACTGTTTGCTGTTTCATAATCCCGACCATCCATACTAACAAAAGAAATCCACAAGCTCAAGTCAATCCAACTTTTCGATAATAAGGGAAGCGCCATACAAGTATTCGGTAACAAAAGGACCTCAATTTCTTTTCGAAAACATTCACCTTCTTTCAACCATTAAAATTAAGAGTGAACAAGACCTACATTTTTACATTATGGCCTTTCAAATTTCCTAATTGCTCTCTATATTTTAATTTTATTTTTCATGTCAACTTTTTCATCTTATTTCCTTTAATCAGATAAATAAAGCAATGTTCATAAACTCAAAAGCTAAAATTTGATTAGTATTTCAATTATCTTAAACATCTAAGTCACATAGCTTAATTTAACATACCATTTACACTAAATATAAAGACTAGAAATCACTTATATAAAATAAAATTATAAACCCCAAATTAAGAGACGAATATCAGCTTTTGCTAAAAATATGCATCGATCATTGCATATATTAAATCATACACTAATTTAATCAATAAACAATTTAAAAATATAGTGCATTCAACATGATACATGTCCAGCTCAGAGTGTACACCAAATGGGGCTGTCACAAAGCAATCATTCTAAAGCGGGTGGCCAAATCAACTTAGTGATGAAAAAAATGACAAGCTCGCAGTCCCCCTTGTTTGGGGTGCTTTGCTTACATCTGAAGGCAATCAGACAAAATTTTCAGTTGGATACTCATGTTCATCTCCATTGTAGTCATAGTACAACCTTTCCCCCTTTGAGATATCTCTATTGGAGACTAAAAGAACTCGACATTCGCCTCCAACATCAAATCTCACGCATTTTAAGTTTTGTTTCTTTTTTCCTTCCCTACACCAAAAGGGAAAACCCTTTATTAATTGTTGTTTCCATCAAACAACCACCTTACTTCAAGTGAAAGTAAAGGATTTCATACACATTATTATAATGTGTCCGTCCTTAATTCCTTAATTTCAGACTTCTCAAAACACAAGCAAAAATAACAAGAATAAAATCTGAGGTGAAAAAAACTTACTGTGTATGGTTATTGATGCCATTGATGAACCGGGCTATATTGCTACGTTTGTCAGGACAGATCACAAGTGTCTTCGAAGGATCAGAAGCTGAAAGAAGTGTCATTATGCTATCTCCATCATCATTTTCCCTATTCTTTAAAAAATCTACATCCCCAACATATTCTGTAATTATGGTTAAATCTTTGATGGGTCTATCTGCTTCGACTGTGAAGCTGCGCAAGAAAAAATTTAAAATCTGAGTATTCTTCTCTTGGAAATGGAAATTGAGATTGTTGTTGAATGATTACACAATCTGCAATCTGCAATCTATGTAACATGCTAATACATACCCTTCTAGAGGATCAAAAACAACCATTAGAGGTGGCCATTCTCCTCTTTCCATCATACTTTTGCACAAGTTTAATGTCTCAGTATCTTCTTTTGACAAAACCTGAGTAAAAAAGACAAAATCACAAGAGACTTATCAATTAAATACTGAAAAAGGAGAAGAACCAGAAACCAGCACAGATGCTAAATGTAGGGTGTTGCTTATTTTCTTCTGTTCCATTTAAGGAAAAGTTGCAAATTGTGAAATACATTGTCCCAATAAATATAAATATCTGTATACAACTGACTGGACAAAGCTTAGAATAAGACCATGTTCTTTGTATTTCAGAATCCCTTTCATACAAAAGTAAACAAATGGCATGTTTTGCATCTATTAGAACCATAAAGTGCTTGTTTTCTCAATAATACTAACTCTAGCTTCTCAATGTATAGGCAAAACCTGAACCATCAAAATCACACAACAATGTGATGTTCCTCCATTCACAAAATGCTTAACTAAAAACCCACTTCTTTACAAACAGTATCAGATAATCTGGGCACAAAAATTAGGGCAATTGTTCAGCAGTTCCAAGTACCTGCATTCCACCACGCTCGAGAGCAGGACAATTAGCAGACCTAGGTGCCATTCCAGGCATGTAAGTAAGCTTATTGCTGAACTCTGTATTAGTAGCGGTCAATGCCGTTGCCAGTGATGCCATCTGCTCCAACTTCCTATTTGGATCCTCACTCGGCACGAACGGCAACAGTTTCCGTTTCTTCTTCGAAATCACCAAGCTCCCACCCCGCTTTCGCTTCTTCCGTGCATCTAAAACCACCGCACCACCAGTTTCAACTTTCAACCAGAACCATAACATCTAACGACTCAAACTTACAGTACCAATATATTCAAAAACCATTTCACCTCACCTTGATTCAACAATGGCTCGGAGGAACGTTGAATGCGAAAGAAATCAATTATTTTGGTCTGAACAAGGGGGAAAGCTGCAGATTTAAATACCACCCAGGTTAATTATTGAATAACAAAAAATAAAATAAAAAACCCAAATTGCATGCAACCTAATCCAACCCTAAAACTAGTTTTTTGAACTCATCGGAAGGATTAACGGATGTGGGATCTGAAAGAGAGAAATGAAAGTAATGCTTACACTTAGGCTTGTGGTTGGAGCAGGAGCCACAGAACCAGGAGCCTGTGGGGACGGAAGGGAGGATGGGACGGAGGCAGAAGAGGTGGTAGCCTCGATCGCAGTTGTCGCAGAGAAGCAACCTCGCCGGAGAGTCGCCGGAGCCGCATTCCTGGCATAAAATGTCGTCGATTACGGCTACGGTGGGAGATGATTTGGGAGCGTGGGTTCTTCTCCGAGGGAGTGAAGACGCCATTGATACAGATGCAAGAACAAAGTCTGAATTTATTTGAACTATAAAGAACAAGCGACCTCTTTCGCGCCCTAATTTTGCTTAGCGCGCCATGCTTGCTCGCGCCATTTGTCAAATTTTATTTTTTTAACTTTTGTTCTAACACCCTTTTTTTCATTGTTTCCAGATTAAATAAATAAAATTAAAAATAAATAAACTTTATAATGAATATTTTTGAAAAAAAAACACATTAAATATTTTGATTTGATTTTTAAACTTAATTAAAATAATTTAATTATCATAGTCTTAAATTAAGTATTTGATACAAAAATAAGATCATTAATGTAAAAGTAACATGAACTCTCTTTTCAGATCAGATTTTAAGCTTTGAAAACCCCTTTCTCTCTCTTCTTATTGAAAAAATATAAAAAATATTTTTCAAAATAAGTCTTAAACAGATAGAAGGAAAAGAAGAGTTGTTTTTATCTAATTGGTTTCAATCTTTCCAATAAATATTAAGAACCCAGAAAACTTTCAAGTTTCATTAATTACAGCATACTTTAAATATTACATGTCTCTATTTAAATATTTTATTTTAGTTGGATTTTTATGAAACTTTTGTAAATATTTTTTACAAAGCAGATTTTAAGTTTTATTTTCACTTTTATAATATTATTTTCATGTAGTGTCTTCGTGCTTTCTTTTTACTATTTTTGTATATCGTTCTCTTCAAATTTATATAAGTATGTTTTATATAATAAATTTCACATGTTTGAAAATATGAGAACGAGAATACTGAAAACCTCGAAAATCTGAATATCTGAATATTTTGAGAAGCTGAACACTTTGAAAATCTAATAATTTTGAAAATCTGAGAATTTTGGTAATCTAAGAACTTTAAAAATTTGGACAATGATAATCTAGATGTTTTTTTTTTCATTTTTTTTAGCTGACTTAATCATGTGGAAGATGTTGGTTTGAAGGTTGTACTGTTAGATTTTTTTTGCTGATGAATTTTATCAAGAAAAATATATACAAGAATAAGTACAACCTTTTATTCAAGATGAAGAAATAGAGGATTAAAATAAACAAAACTCGTGATGGGTGACAATTTTAACCTATTTCTTCTAGTTTGCTCAAGGGGAAATGATCTTTGGCAATGTGAAGGCATGAAAAACTCATTTTGGAGAGCTTAAAGGTGTGTTAGGGCTCTTGGGAACGACTCCATCTTCCTTTTTGTATCTCCTTTATCTTCCATTTGTAAGCTTGAGCTCTCCATGACAATGGAGAGCTATACCCATTTTTGTTAGGGTTAGATGTAGCCACGAAACTTTTGTGTAAATACAAATACTTTGATTATATATATATATATATATATATATATATATATATATATATATATGTCTGTTTCATTAATTGCTAGTCTTCTTGTTTCTTCACTTAATGCTTGCATTGATTTGACCATTTATTGCATGATATTTGGTTCATTGGGTGTGAAAATATCTCTTGAAACCTTGAATTGGAACAAGAAAACCCAATGGAGCTTGTATATAGGAATGAGACTTGACCCATTGGTTGTCTTAAACCCTAGTACATAATGCGGATTTGCTTATTAAGAGTTCAAGGGATTGACTTTAATAAGGAAATTTAGGCTCATTCTAGTAAGGAATTAGGGTTTGAGCAGATTTGTGGGTTAACATTAGCATATTGATGTAGAGGATGTAAAATTGTAGTTGCATGAGAGCATAGTTGGTGAATTCTAACCCCGACAATATAAATTCATATCATTTCTAATCTTTTCCATTCACTAAGTGCCTTAAACTTCCAAAGTTCAATTTTAATCATTTATGCAAAATTACTTTCTTAGATGAAACTTAAAATTATGGATTCATTCTTTAGTTTTAAATTAGCTATTAATTGCACGATTATTTTAGTATACACGAGTCTCTTGAAAAATGATATCATGGTCTTACCGGTTACTATTTATGCGACCTTGTATACTTGTCTGAGTTTCAACACCTGCTCGACGAAATGCCTTACTTGATGAAAGAACTTCATGCAAAATGAATGATGGAGAAAGTGTATTGATGAACTATAGGATGGAAACTGCAACGTCAGTTGGAGTTCCACCGAGATAACTGGATATACCATCTTCATCAAGCTACTTGAACAACCATCCGAGATAAGTAAAAACTTCACACCACCCAAATCTTTAGGACAAGTTAATGCATCTTCACACCACTCATTTGTCTCGTAAGATAAATAAAGAATGCTATATAGAAATGAAATTGTGTTCATCTTCAAGCCACTTATGGACCCATGAGATAAGTGGAGAAAACTCACACACCATGAAAAAAAAAAAATCAAAAGAATAATAGTTTAAC
>Ga0209389_1003208_pt1 | contig 13048 bp, 8 predicted proteins | sample CowpearedBW_FD_187526 | JGI IMG/M metagenome (GOLD analysis project Ga0209389, IMG submission 187526) | Root nodule microbial communities of legume samples collected from California, USA - Cow pea red BW (SPAdes) (version 2) | ecosystem: Host-associated > Plants > Roots > Nodule | place: USA... | reverse complement strand
TGACTTGTTGTAAGTGAAGTTGATTAGTTGGGAAGGTTCACTATTAGTTGTACTAACTTAGAATGCAAACTGTTAGAGAGCCAAACTAGAAAGGGGAAAAATCATTTAAGTGAGATTGTTGATATATATATACTAGAATTATGACTCGTGCAACGCACAGGGTATTTTTTAGATGAATGAATTTTGTTTTTTTATAGTAAATGGAAAAAAATTAAGAAATTAAAAATAAATATTAATAGTAATGATAAATAAGTTTAAAATAGGTGATATTAATTTTATCATGTTTATAAATGAATGCATAAAGTTCTGAACATTCAGGATCATAACAATATTAATTGTAGTAATTATTGTTTTGTCTAATATAAAGTTTTAACTTTTTGAACATTTATAATATGTATACAAAACTTCTGATAGATTTCATGGGTTAGAAGACCATTATAGTCTGCAATATAAAATTGATATAACTTTATTAAATTTAAAGTTTGACCAAAAAAGCAAAAGAATGCAATACAATAATTGACAAATAACCAAAATAGTATAAGATTAATTTGTATACCTCTTATCAAATATTTTTAAATATTTATTTGTAAACCACATTTGTAGTTGTAGCGGTTAGTTACATTTCCATTTTCATCCATAATTAGTATTTTCAATCCAATCTTCTTTATTATTTCACTGTAGAATCTGTTACATATAGTTGTCCATGAATGAATATGGAGCGAGGAAGATAAAGTCCAACTTTAGAGAGGGTTTATAACTAATTAAATTAAATATTCACAATACATCACACAAATTCATTTCTTAATTAAATTAAATATTAATATAACTAAAATTCATTTCTCAATAAAAAAATAATATAATTAAAATCCAACTACAATACATCACACAAATTTTCAATTAAAATTTAATACAATCATAATTTCGTAATTTTGCAACCACAATTTTGTATAGAACCAAAACATAATAACATTTAGTATTTATTAATTATAACGTTAGTATTTATTACTTTTCGTATTTATTAATTATAATGTTAGTATTTATTATTTCTTGTATATATAAATTTATATTAATGTTATTCGTGATGGATAAGAAATTGCTTCTTTTGATTTATTTTCCCTCTTTTATTTTATTTTAATTCTTTTCATATTTTTATATTTTATATATTAATGCTATTCGTTAAGACTGGTAAAAGATTATTTCTTTTGATTTATTTTCCCTCTTTTATTTTATTTTAATTCTTTTCATATTTCCATACTTATTATTAAAAAAAACAAATATAAATAATTTCAAAATTATATATTAATATTTCGTGTTTGAAACAAAATATTATATTTTAAAAGTGCACAATATAAAATAAAGTACTAAAAAATTAAATTAAATATTAAATTATGTAATTAAATATTAATGAGAGAGCTTAAATACCTTCTTTTTTCACCAAAATCAGTATTAAAATAAAATCATTAATTATTCTACAAACTTGAAAGAAACTACAACTATAAAAGAAAAACCTAAAATTTATCATATCATAAAAAAAATCAGCAAAAAGTAAAGATATGAGGTTGTCATCCCTCTGAATTCTACATACTACATAGTCCTTATCATTAGACTTACTAAAACCACTACATTATCATCAACTAATATGGGAACATAGTACAGAGGATTCAATCTCTCGAATTCTGATGATAATAGAAACTTTTACAATCAAAGAAACTTTCCTTACCACTGTTAAGTTTGGCTCGTATCACACTACATTTCTTATTGAGCTCTAAATTCACGTGGACTATAATACTCTCCTTTTGCTTTGTCGCTCTGAATTCACCTAGACTATAATGTTCTCCTTTTACTTGGTCCTCTTCTTTGTACTCATATGGAATGCCTAGTCATATCACATCAAAAGAATAGAAAACAAAATCAGTCACGAAACCAAAGTTTCATTAAAGAGGTTCTTTTATATTATATATATGTATATGTATAAAGACTAACGAAAAAATAAATTTGAAAATTAGTTAATTAACTTATCAATTCTCACACTTCAAAAGAAGATGACGTATTTAAAGGGATAAATTAGATAATGGGACGACTGCAAAATATTCCATGAATGACTTAATAAGCAATAATTCATATGTGTTTAAATTAGTTCATATGTGTTTAAATGATTCGATTATATTAAAACATATTATATGTCAGTGAAACAATTTCATGAACAATTTCTTATTATATACCCGAAACGGTGATCAAGAAATGAACTTCAACCTAAAAGGAAGAATTGAAAAAAAAATCAAAAGAATTGAAAAAAAGAAACTGATGCTCACAGGACATTGAAAGAATAAGAAAACATCTTAAATAAAAATAAATGTGCATAACCTAGATTTAAATGTAATAACATTGAACAAATATCAAGACAGTATGAATCCAATCCTGAAAGAATAAGTTGAGAAAATGGAAGACAATTGCAGGATCTGATGATTTTGAGCACCTGAAATTAGCATTTTGCAATTAGCGGTGGTGACGGACATATTAAATTTAAAAAACTGATGCGCACAGGAAATGATTGGCACCAAAGGCTTGGATCTTTACCAAGGTAACCAATCACTAAATAGTTGCTTGTGAATAATGTTTGTGTGACCATCCAAGTGCTCCACCACATTCCCCTTATAGAAACAAAAATCCCACTTACCATCCAACAATTAATGTGTTTTAAGGACAATAGTAACAACTTCCATACTAAATAAATTACTAAAGCAATGTTGGTTTATAAAATTGTATCATAATCAAATTGCTTACTACTACAATGATATAACTTAACAAAATGATATAACTTAACATGTACTATTAAACGTTTTTTATTTGTAGTTCATTGAATTTTTTCTTTTCAATGGAAGAAACCTATTTCACCTAGGTCTATCCATGATCATTAGACATAAAATGATACGATCTATGCTTAATGATTAGTTAAAAATTTTGCGCGATCTTGTTACAAAATTCTGCTATGATTTTTATTTGCTTGGCTCTTGTACACTTTTTTTTCTGTTGTAACGTCATAATTCCTTATACATCCAATCACCGAATCTTAAGAATAACAATGATGATATAGTAAAATTTGATAGAAGTAACATGCCAATATGTTGTGATGATGAAATGATAATAAAACAGAAATGTCTTGCTAATAAAACAATGCCTCTGCTGGAAGATCACAATGCAGTTAATGAACTTACTTCGATCTTGAATTGTAATTTGTGCTACCTTAAATTGTATTATGTATAGACTCCAACACTGCCTAAGACAACAGTTCCACCTTGGGTTCCAATCAACAAATCTGAGTATGTCAGAATAATGGGATAAAGCTTCAGAAAGAGGATCACCAAGTTGTAGAAGTTGTTTAGTGTGCTTCCACTTAAAACGTCCTTTTTTACTGTTTATTAATCACGTGTGCATGGTTCGTTGCTTGGGTAACCCTGCACGTCACATACACACGGACCTTTCCTCTTAGCCTTTATATACCCACCTTTCTCTCTCTTTTTGTACACAAAACTATCATTCAATATACAGTTTCTCTTTTCTTTTCTTTTCTCTGTGCTTTTTGCTTTTCATGTTGAGTCTGAGCGAATATGCAACTTTCGCACTGCATGCCTAACGCTCTGCTGCATCTTCAAGTGTTTTTGATATGCCCATACGATTCTAAGATGGTATCAGAGCACTTCATTTGAAGTGCTCTACTGCGCATCTTTGATCGTTCTTTCTTTCTTTGTTCTTTAATCTGTTATTGCATTTCTGGTACTTCTTTCTTTCTTTCACCATGAGCAAAGATTCATCTGATATCATTTCTGTCAATAGTTACCTATACTTGCATCCAAATGAAAGTCCGGCTGTTGCGTTGGTCTTGCCGGTCCTAGACATCAACAACTATCATTCATGGAAGAGGTCCATGACTACGGCTCTCATTGCAAAGAACAAGTTCGAGTTCGTTGATGGATCAACTCCTGAACCAGCAAAGGATGAAGACATCTATCAAGCATGGAGAAGGTGCAATAACATGGTGGTTTCTTGGCTCGTTCATTCGGTTCACTCTGATAGTTGGCATCAGCAATACACAAAAAAAACCCATTCTCCATTTCAATCCCGTAGCATTCCCATTCACCTCAACATCACAATACCATCTCAACCTGCAAACAAAACACACAAGCAAAAAACCAAACCAGAATCACATCCATTCTTCATCATCTATAGGAACCACCCATTGATTCTGTTACAGCCTCGCCCCTGTAATTCAACATCACACAAGACTAGAACCCCATTTCAACAACAAGCGTTCATTCCTGTCCTTGCATTACATTCATCATTAGCTACATCCAATCGGAACAGAGAAATGAAAAAAGGAATTGAGCCGCGTTGACGCGAAGCCGCCGGCGAGTCAGGGTTTCTCGCAGAGGACTCGTGTGCAAATTGGTGCTAGGGTTGAGCCGTGTTGATGCGAGGAAAAGGGAATTGAACTAGAATCTCCAACGGTGTTCCAAGTTCCCGGCAACGGCGCTACGATGGCGATTTGGGTCGCGGTGATCTATGCATTGTCGGCAGTGGCCTTGGACGCTGGAGCAACGGTCGTTCAAGTCGTGCCTGGGAGGTGGGAGAGTGAAGGTCGCGTATCCTAGGCTCTCATCGAGGTCTGTGGTGGCGTCGTTGTCGCCAACAGCGTCTTTGGCTGGTTGCAGCGGGGAGATGATCTCTTGGGTTAGATGAGTGCGCGAGAACGAGTCTTTGAGCCGTTGAGAACGAGGGCGACGTCTCCAGCGTCAATAGGTGCCGCCGGCATGCTAGCTGCATGAAGGCGCGGTGGCGTGGTGATGCAATGATGAAGGTGGTGTGTTGGTGGACAGTACCCATGAGGATATTTTTGGGGTCGAGAGTGATAGAGAGGGGGCTTGGCTCTTGTTTTTTCAAGCAACTAGGGTTTAGGTTAAGTTCACCATACCACATCTCATATTGGGCTGATTAGCCCACTTCCCTTCTTACACCGCCACTTTTAATATTCTCACCCTCCCACTCTTGTGTATTAGAATTGAATTTGTTTTCTCCGCGCACTCCTTTTTTATATCTGCACCTCCATTTATTTGAGTTGGGTTGTTTCTGTTTTTTTTTTCGTGCACCCCTGATATTTGTTAGCACCACACCCCCATTTCTGTTTTGGATTCGTTTGTTGTTACTGTGTGCAACCCATGTTCCACTTCACACATCTCTAGTAACTACCTGCTGCACCACCAGGTTTACTAACTCTACTACTCACTTGTGTTTTATTCCTATTTTGGGTTTGTTTTATACTTTACTTGTTGTACCCCACCTTTAATAAACACACCTCATTTACTTCATGTATCTCCCACTAATTACTCATGCATCCCGTATTTTATTTTCCACTTTTATCCTTCTTAAATAATTTCATCCTTTTATTTATTTATCTATTTTTTATTATTCTTTATTTTATTTTATTTATTTAAAAAAAACAAATATATTTGAAAATTATCAAAATTACAAAAATAGGAAAATCTAAAAATTCTTTTTCACTTTACTGTGTCTGTCCGGTCGCTTGCACCGCGTGACACTCATTTTCAAAAATACCAAAAATAGTTTTCTTTCTCTTTTAGTGTTTGTCCGACCGCTTGCGTCGTGTGACACATATTTTCAAGTAATTCAACAAATACAAAAAAAATATAAAATTTCAAAAATATAAAAATATCAACATTTTCAAACAACTATGTTTCTCCTAAGAACTACGTGGTCCTTGATTCTCCACTGTGAGATACGTAGGAGCAAGGCCAGTTCTTGTCAGGTTCACCTCCAAAAATCAAATCATTTTCTTTGTCTTCCATATATCTTTTAAGAACTACGTAACCCCAATTTCTCATTTTGAATGAGAATACGTAGGACCAAGGTCAATCCTTGTCGGGCCCAAAAAATTAAAAATTATTTTTGTTTCTTTTTAGCATCTTTGTCTCTTTATTTTTGGGTAAAATAACATTTTGAAAATCACATAAACTTTGCATATTTAATTAAAGGTACCGCCCTCGGGCGGGCGTTGTAGGGTGCTAAAACCTTCCCTACATGTAACCGACTCCCAGATCCAAAATCTAGTTTTTCGCAAACTTGTCTTATCTTTATGGTTTTTCGTAGTTTTCCAGAATAACTATGGTGGCGACTCCTAAATCTCTTTTTTAAACTCATTTTCTTTCTTTGTTCGCTGTCCCCTCGTGATCTCGGTTGCGACAAAAGGATCAAGCTTTTGTTTTTTCTTCTAAAATACTTTAAATGAATAAATAATTATGATTGTGATTTTAGACACAAACACGCATAAAAAACCAAAGAACATTAAATGAAAATGTCATCACAACATTTGTTTCCTCTCTTCATCAGAAGTCAACTTTGGATTCAAGGGAAAGTAATACCAACATTCTAAACTCCATAACAATGCAATTATTGTTTAATCAAAACATGTGAATAATGAAAACAATTAAAATTTGAATGTAAAGAACATAATGTTGTACTGCAATCTGCTTTAGAGTAAAACAAAATCTTCACCTAAAAAGAAACAACTGAAAGTAAATTTAAGATTTATATGCTAAACAAAAAAAAATAACTTGTCTGATAGCAACAGAAACACCAGAAATAGTTTACTTTTGTAAGGCCCAATTATTCTGCCTTAGCATTTTAAGGGTTGCCTTACAACTGTTGGGCCTAAAGGCTGACCCAAAGGATAAAACCTTTTCCAGTTACCCTAACGTTTCCACTTTCATTCATTCACAGATTTGCAGCCGTCTCCCTCAACTGTACCACTAGAGCTCTGCTAGGGTTAGCTTTCCCGTCTCGAACCAGTCCGCTCAAGACCCAAGTACTACTTTCTGCTCCATGTAAGTAATTCTAAACCTACTGCCCTTACTCCCTAAAGCCCTTCTTCGTATTCCACCGTTTAGGGTTCGGTAATAATCTTATTTTCCTACTGTTCTGTCAGTTTCCAAGGCCATCTCTCGAGTTGCTGTACTCCGTAGTCCCGTGTCGAAGCCTCGTGTAACCATTTCCAGGTACGGGAAGCTAGGGTTCGCCCTTTTTCTTTTGAGTAATATTGGTTGTGCCTCTGTTTTGCCGTTTGGTTGTGTTTGATATGTTATATGAACTGGGATACGAGGAATTTGTGCCATTTGTGATCTGTGGAGTGTAAATGCATGAGAGAACAAAGGTGACCTCTGGTTTTCTCGCCCAAGCGAGCTTGTCTCGCCTAAGCGAGATCAACAGAGGCTCGCCCAAGATGTTTCACGCGAGCGGTCGCTCAGGCGAGCCACGTTGCTCCTGAACGAGCGAGCATCTCGCCCAAGCGAGACCTTGCGTGAGCTACTGTTCCCCTTTTTCGAGCCCTCGCCTGAGCGAGACCCTTCAGCCTAAGCGAGGTGCTGTGCGAGGCAGTGCGATGTGTGGATGCTTTCTTGACCTTGTATGAATAATGCTTGCTTGGTTTTAAGTATTGTGTTGAAAGTATGAGATAAATGAGTATGTATGAGTAGTGTAAAGTTATGAGATGTGAATAATGGGTTGGCATGAGTTTATCATTGATTTCAAATGAGATGGTTGGTATTAAAGATGCATGATAATGAGAAGAGTTGGAAATCCTTTATGCATGAAAGGCTTATGATGAGTTGGAATGAGTTGGGCCTGGAACATGAAAGGCGTTGGCTTTCAAGATTGGTATGATGAACATATACATGCATGGTGAATGTTCTTGGCTGTATGATCATGTTTGGTCGATCTTAGTGCATAATTCCTTGGGGTCTCTAGGTGAGACTTTCAGGGTCGTGCTTTAGTGGTCGGGACGTAATTCCATGGCCCCTCTTAGTGGGTGTCCATGGTGGTGCCCCATATGTATAACCAGGTAAGGATTCAAGGTAAGGTTGCATCCTGACACTCTAAGGAGTCAGTTAGTCTCACCTAGAGCGGACTGACTCCTGTGGTGAGAGTAGCAGGAGGCCTGAAATTCTTTAAGGACTAACCTTGTGGTGAGGGAAATTGATTCATTGTTGTCGCAACCGAAATCGCAACGGGACGACAAACCAAAAAAATAAAATTTGTAAAAACAGAGTTTTGGAGTCGCCACCATAGTTATTATAGGAAACTATGGAAAACCATAACAAAAAAAGCAAGGTCTGCGAAAAACCAGAATTTAGGTCCGGGAGTCGATTACACGTGGGGAAGGTATTAGCACCCCCACCACGTCCGTCCTAAGACAATACCTTTAATTAAATGTGCAAAAGTTATGTGGTTTTTTCAAAATATTTAATTTTCCCTAAAAATATTAATAAAAGATTGTACAAAAAACAACAAAACTATTTTTTTTATTTTTTGGGCCCGACGAGGATTAATCCTCGCTCCTACGTATCTCCATGTGAATGGAGAATCAGGGTTACGTAGTACGTTTTGAAAAAACTATTTGGAAAACTATTTAAAAAATGATTTAATTTGTTTTATAATTTTGAAAACCTTTTTATTTAAATTTTAGTATTATTTTAAAATTGGTGTCATGCAACGCGAGCGGTCGGATAGACACTTGAAATAAATTCTTGTTTTCTAATCTTTTATTTTTTTATCTTTTTAAATCATTTATATATTTTTCATATTTTTTTAAAGTTATTTTAAAATAGTTATGGATGTCATTGCGACATGAGCAACCAAATAGATATAAAGAATAAACAAAGAAAAATGTTTTTTTATTTTTATATCATTTGTATATATTTTTAGAAAAAATAAAAGTCTAAATTGGATGTCATGCGACGCGAGCGGCCGGGCAGACAATAAAGAAATGGGAAAAAAAAATTTATGATAAAAAAAAGAATGAAAATTAAAAAAACTAAATCAAAAGATGAAAGAATTGAGAATGACGTACCTTACAAAAATTTCAATATCTCCTCACCTTTTCTTTTTTCTTTCTTTGCTTCCTCTTCTAATATTTTTGTGTTTTTTTCACAAGAGAGATAAAAATGAGAGGTGCCTATGTGGGTGATAATGAGAGGAAGAGAGAGTGTAGAGAATGTTTTCTTCTTCTTCTTCTTTCTACTTCCTTCAATGTTTTTTTAAGAGATATAAAAAAGGAGGTGTGTATGTGAGAGTGGTGATGGGAACGAATTAGAGAAGTGTAGAGAATTCTTTTTTTCTGGTCATGATAGAGTGCGTATTTATATTCACAACTTGCAATGTCAATGCAATCTCAGCCTTAATTGTAACGAACAATATAAGGAAGGAATTGGTCATGATAGTATCAAATTATGAGTATCAAATCGCAGCAAATTAGAGCACAAAATTAATCCCAATTAATAATATTGATTCTTACCATTTGAAGAAATATTGCTTCTAATTATTATTATATAATTAATTTCTCTATCAGGAACAAAGGTAGAAAATATTTGATTTATTGGGCTCATGAAAATTAATAACAAATTGGGCTCTTCCCTCTTTATTCCTTTTTTTTTTCTCTAAAGTTGATGTTTGAAAATCTTTTTGAAGAAAATTTTGTTTCACATTTTTTTTATTTTCCATTAACTAAAAAACCTTTTTTTTTATTTTTTTTTATTTTTTTCGAAAATAAATTTATTCACCCGGACGAAATTGGGTGTTGACAATTGTAACACTGTAACACATAGATCGGGGGTGAGCAGAGGTATCCACCACAAGTGCAAGCATCCGCTGAATCCGACCAGGTTATATGTATCCGGATGAGTCGAGTCGTGTCTTAGTGTATTGTTTGAAAAGTCATAACATGCTTGGGTGATATGTGTGTATGGTATGGTGAATATATATATTTGATCGTATGGATGAAATCTTTGGTGCTCTAGCTTACCCTACTTTCTTTGTTGTGTGTTCTACTGTGTGGTACTCCCTTTTGCGATGATCATCAACTTGTTGGTGTGAGCAGATGCGAGGAACACCCGTGGGCAACAGGGAGGTGATGGTTCCGCCGCATAGTCCGTGTGGACTGGACTTTAGTTTCTTTTGGGCTTTTCTTTAGGGCTATGGCCCATGTATTTGTTTGTTCTTGGATTTATATACATTTGGTAAAACCGTTATCCTGTTTTTGTTGGCATCGTGGTGTGCCTAGTTTTGTAGGGGTGGCGTTAAGGACCCCAAGACTGCGTTGTTATACTAGTATGCTTCAAGACAACTTAAGGTACATGAGCATAACTATCCCACTCATGACTTGGAGTTGGCAGCCATAGTATTCGGCTTGAAGATCTGGAGACACTATCTGTATGGTGCTTAGTTTCGCGTGTTCAGTGACCACAAGAGCCTCAAGTACTTGTTTGATCAGAAGGAGCTGAACATGAGGCAGAGGAGGTGGATGGAATTGCTAAAGGATTATGACTTCGAGCTCCTATATCATCCTGGGAAGGCAAATGTGGTGGCAGATACCTTGAGTAGGAAGATAGTGCACATTGCACACCTTATGATTAAGGAGGTGGAACTATTGGAGAAGTTCAGAGACATGAGGCTGCAGGTGGAGTTGGGGCCCGAATCCATTAGTTGTAGTACTCTTGCTATATCTAGTGACTTTTTGGACTCAGTCAGAGAGAGGCAGTTGTTGGATGCCAGTTTGAACAAGGTCAGAGAACAACTTGGATCAGATGAAGCCAGAGACTTTGCTTTGGGTGATGATGGCATACTGAGGTTCCAAGGTAGAGTATGTATACCTGATGATGCAGGGGTGAAGAAGTTAATCCTTGAGGAAGGACACAAAAGTCGTCTTAGCTTGCATCCTGGCATGACTAAGATGTATCAGGACCTCAAGGAGACCTTCTGGTGGCAGGGGATGAAGAAAGATGTGGCCCTGTTTGTATCAGCCTGTCTGACCTTTTAGAAGGCGAAAGTGAAGCACTAGAGACCCGGTGGGATCCTATAACCCTTAGAGATACCAGTGTGGAAATGAGACAGCATCTCCATGGATTTTTTGACCCATCTGCCACGGACTTTTAGAGGACATGACACCATCTGGGTGATCGTGGATCGACTGACCAAGAGTGCCCACTTCTTGGCGATGAACTTGAGGATGTCCATGGCCAAGTTAGCCTAGTTGTACATTAAGGAGATCATAAGGTTGCATGGAGTACCTTCGAGCATAGTTTCTAATAGAGACCCACGATTTACATCCCGGTTCTGGCAAACCTTACAAGAGGCTTTGGGGACCAAGTTGACTATGAGCTCAGCCTACCATCCCCAAACCGATGGCCAATCAGAGAGGACCATTCAGTCACTTGAGGACTTACTGCGGACGTGTATATTGGATCACCTGGGGGCTTGGATGAGGTGTTGCCCTTGATCGAGTTTACCTACAACAACAGCTTTCATGCGAGCATTGGCATGGCGCCGTATGAGACTCTTTATAGTAGGAAGTGTAGGACTCCCCTATGTTGGTATCAGGATGGGGAAGCAGTGCTTGTCGGACCAGAGTTGTTGGAACAAACTACGGAGAAATTCAAGATGGTGAGAGATAGGATGCAAGCCTCTCAGAGTAGGCAAAAGGCTTATGCAGATCGTAGAAGGAGACCCTTGGAGTTTGCGGCGGGCGATCATGTGTTCCTGAGGGTGACCTGAACCACTGGTGTGGGAAGGGCTCTCCGCTCGAGGAAGCTCTCTCCTAAGTTCCTTGGTCCATATCAGATCACGAGGAGGATTGGGCCAGTGGCTTACGAGATAGCTTTGCCCCCCTCAGTTGGCGAACCTTCACCCGGTATTTCATGTATCACAACTGAGAAAATATGTTTTCGACCCGTCTCATGTGCTAGAAGTTGAAGATATACAGATTAGGGAAGACCTCACAGTGGAAGTACCCCCCATCACTTTAGAGGATGGCAAGGTTGAGGAACGCCGAGGAAAGGCCGTTAGTCTTGTTAAAGTCATCTAGGATCGGAGGACGGGTGACTCGACTTGGGAGTTAGAGGAGGACATGAGAAAATCACATCCACATTTGTTTACCTGGTGAGTCTTAATTTTCGAGGTCGAAAATTTTCTTGTTGGGGAGAATGTAAGGCCCAATTATTCTGCCTTAGCATTTTAAGGGCTGCCTAACAACTGTTGGGCCTAAAGGTTGGCCCAAAGGATAAAACCTTTTCCAGTTACCCTAACGTTTCCACTTTCATTCATTCACAGATTTGCAGCTGTCTCCCTCAACTGTACCACTAGAGCTCTGCTAGGGTTAGCTTTCCCGTCTCGAACCAGTCCGCTCAAGGCTCAAGTACTACTTTCTGCTCCATGTAAGTAATTCTAAACCTACTGCCCTTACTCCCTAAAGCCCTTCTTCGTATTCCACCGTTTAGGGTTCAGTAATAATCTTATTTTCCTACTGTTCTACAAGTTTCCAAGGCCGTCTCTCGAGCTGTTGTGCTCCGTAGTCCCGTGTCGAAGCCTCGTGTAACCCTTTCCAGGTAAGGGAAGCTAGGGTTCACCCTTTTTTCTTTTGAGTAATATTGATTGTGCCTCTGTTTTACCGTTTGGTTATGTTTGATATGTTATATGAACTGGGATACGAGGAATTTGTGCCATTTATGATCTGTGGAGTGTAAATGCACGAGAGAACAGAGATAAGCTCTGGTTTTCTCAAATTTGATAACGCTGTCATTGACGCGATCAAATTAATACTACTAAACTATAGCAACTTCAGTATTGCTAAGATAGTAGTCAAGAAAATAGAAAGGATAAAGTAACCCTAAGTCGTCTCCAAACGAACACGGAATTGATTTTTAACAAGTTAGTTCTTATAAAATCTATACAAAACGGTTAGTCAAATAAAATAATAAAATTATTGGAAGATTAAGATAAAGGAAAGATAAAAAAAGATAAAAACAATAGTAAAGAAAATAGATTGATTCCATTGCTTTTTCAAAATAGATTCATCATCGGTTATCTAAAGATTATTGCTCAATTAATTATTGTTGTAAATTTACAAATTAATCAATGTAAAGTCTCAATTAACTTGTTGGCGTTCTCACTTTTAACCAAAGTACAGTCTCAATTAAAAGTGAGAACT
>Ga0209389_1003205_pt1 | contig 13052 bp, 5 predicted proteins | sample CowpearedBW_FD_187526 | JGI IMG/M metagenome (GOLD analysis project Ga0209389, IMG submission 187526) | Root nodule microbial communities of legume samples collected from California, USA - Cow pea red BW (SPAdes) (version 2) | ecosystem: Host-associated > Plants > Roots > Nodule | place: USA... | reverse complement strand
CATTCAAGGATGAGAGAACATAATAGACTCAATTTTCTAAAAACCATATAAATAGAACTAGTTTTCTTTAAAGGATGTAGCAACAATTGTCCCACTGCTTTACACAGCTTTGAACCCATATCAGCTCAAAATTTACAGGAGATTAAGATGAAATTTGGATCTTACAATCCTGGATCTAACTCGATGTTGATCCCTGAGTACGCAAGTTGATTCAAGCATATGAAGATATTGTCATCCACATTACTTCAATCCAGATTCCACAATATCTCGGTATAAACTATACTAATCAGTGGCTGCGAGTGGACACCACACTTCAGATTTTGTGTTGAATCAATATTTTATGATTACTATTGTATTAGGAGTCTTGTTATGTTAGAAGCGTTATTGGGCTAAACATTATATTGGTTGTATCACGCTTGTAATTGAACTAGGTTATATTTTATTATATTATTATAAACAAGATTGTAATGTTAGCGCTTTCTTAGCACACTATAAAAATTATTTAGAGGCATAATTAGTAAATACAGTAAATTCTCTCATTTTAATTTTCCACCCAATTACTACAATTTCAACTTGGTATCAATGTTACAATCATGTCCGTGCCATGTCCATGGTGACAACAAAGATTCCAAAGTAGTCTTGTGTATTTCTTTTCTGCATCTTACTTCAAAATTTCAATCTCCATATTAGTTCTGAAGAATAAATAGAACCACTACTAAACCAGTGCTATCATCTCAAAATCACAATCATTCATTTTCCTATAATAGTAATGTTTACTTTCACTTCTCTTTTCCATTCAATTATGCTTTCAGCAGAATCCTTACAAGCTTGTTGGCTTTGTGACTTTTCAGAAACAATTTCTTGACTACGTCTACACATTCAATAAACCATTTCCCAGAAAAGCACTAAATCAAAATTTTCCCTCAAGATTGGTGAACCAGGAAGAATTGTCACAAATATTAACCACATTCCGAAAATAGCCCATTTATGGTAAAAACAAACAGCATCTTCAAGTAAATTTTTTGAATTTAGAGTTTAACAAACAAATCAGAGAACCAAACATGAAAATCTTTTAGATTATGTTTTAAGAGAAGCTTAAAATTAAAAAAAAAAAAAACCTCGGGTAAAATCATTAATCACCGACCACTATAAGACCACTTTGGCTCCAGGAGCTCAGGATCCTATCAAGTTTCTGAACAACTAAAGAAGCATGAATTGAATTCAAGGGGGATGGGGAATGGCATCAAGAGACCCTGATATTTTTTTTAAGCCAATTCAAGCCGCAGCAACACATTAATTATCTAGGTTGTCATTGGCCTCCTGCCAATTTCCAAGCATTTTAAAGACTTACATTCATACCTCAAATACAATGCATTACCGGGACAACCAAAACACAATAAATAATTCTATCACCTTGTCATTGGTTTAAATTGTTTGGTTTGTCCGTCCTTAAAACAGAAATAGGCTACTATTTTCCATTACATGAATTATAGGAGCAAGCAATTAGAAGTACAAACTCAATCAAGCTAAGAATACAGTTAACAAGTCACCCAGCGGAATTCTTCTAATTATGCAAAAAGAGTTTGTATATTAAGTCACAAGTAGTTCATTCTTAGTAGGAAGAAAAGAAAATGGAAGGAAAAATAGTCCAATATCTCTTGCTTTAAAAGACAGTGAATTCAGGGTCTGTAAAATGCAATGTGCAGTAGAAGAGCTTGAAGCAGGCAAACATACCAGTCCTCGAGAAAGTAAAGCAGAGATTAGGAAAAGCAATGCTCCCATTCGACTTTGGAAGAAGGGAAGATTTGCTTCAAGCCGTTGCAATGCAGTTGTTTGTGATGTGCACGTTTCGACTCTAAGAACTTTCTGCAGATCCACGGCAGATTCAATAGAAAGACCTTGAAGTGATTTTGCAATAACCTGTTAATTAGACAAGACTTCATTCATCAGATAAGGTTATCATGGGAGTGTTAATGTAGAAGACAATAATAATAAGATAGGGAATACAATTCAAAATATTGCCAACAAGATGCCATGCAAAAAAACAATATCAGTGTACAATAACCAAGGTACCTCGTCCTCTGAAATCCCTTCAAAACGTGGAATGTGATTCTCTGGAAAGCTCAAAGTTGCAATCACAGCCCTTCTATTACTTCCACATGAAAATAAAATTTCAGCCATACTTCTTACGAGGGCCCTGCCACAAAATCACACAACAGAAATATATCATTAAGCACTGCATATGTAAAAACCATGAAAGAACACACTGACCACTTTTAAAGACCAGTGGAACTCAGAAGGACATCAGATAGGAACAAAGATTTATAAACATACGAATATGATTCAACAAGACTAGATTTGGTTAATAAGGATGTCATAGTAGAATCACAATAGAAGACACTTATAAAAAAAATGGAAATTTTAATTCAATCTTATTTCCAACAAGATGCATAAATAACCAATATTAGTACAATAACCAAGGTACCTCATCCTCTGAAATCCCTTCAAAAGGCTGAACATAGGAGAATCTGAAATAAGCACATTTAAATATATGGACATATACTAATAAGCAAATGAAGTCCACAACCAGAAAACCTGAAATCTTCACCATTCAATAAGAAAAATGAGAAATAAAGATTAAACTATTATGAACCCACAGAAAACCCAAGAACTTGCACTTGTACTAAATACCACATTCAAATAAATAAATAAAATAAGTGAATAAATACTACATAGATAATTTGAGAGCTAGGACCAAGAATTCGCCCAATGCTTGGTCATCATAGTCAGTTGATGAAACAGGGGGAAAGAAAAGTTATTTAGACACACCAAATCTTGAATATGCTTAATAAGCCAGTATAAGACTAAGACCAAGGTAAAGGTATAACGAGCTAAAAACTAACACTTGGTGTAATCCTAAAATTAAAGGAAAATTACTTGTGGCATTATATTGCCTTCTCACCCTAGCCATGACCCTTCATACATATATCCTAGATTGAATGAATAAGAAATACAAACTCCTTTCTTCAGTAGATCACTCCATAATACCTCTCCTGACCATGTGCCTTTTCTAAATTAGTGAAGAATCACATACAAGCCCTTTTATTCTTTTGACAATGCTCCACCAAAAAGCATAAGTATATTGTTTTCCGGAGAACCTACTCGGCATTAACCAATACTTTGAATTGGGTAGTCAAACTTCCCCTAGATATGAAATAAGTCCAAGCAAAGTTTTCCATATAATTTCCTTAAACATATGCCACCTTCCTTTTCTAGGTTCGTAGGATGTTCTTCCCGTTTCATAAAACAAGTTTCAGCCATTTTAAAGTCATAAACTAATGAAAAATCTAGGATATAATGGTAGATTTACCCTCTCCGCTTGCTTTTCCTCGGCCATAATTTACATGTGCATCCAAGTACCTCTGGATGTTCTCCCCACATAAACATTTATTTCCCTTCTGAAGAAATCTTTTCTCCTAATAGTATTATCTGGATTATAGTTTCTAAGAGTTGCCAAAATTTTATTTTTATACAAGCTTCAAAATCTACCTGAAATACTAATAATCGAAATTAAGTATTCCCCTTCCCACCACAGATATTACCGCTATGAACCTATCTGCTAGGCTGTTACATTTATAACATCATTCTTTCAAAAGTTAGCTACAATTATACCCATCTTATTTCTTGATTTAAAAATCACAACTTAAAAACCCGAAGTGTTAAATTCCTTTACCTTTTCTCCTACCCAGTTAGTTTAATTTTTTTTCTCTCCTTTAACATGTATATAAAATTGATAAACCTAATCATGGTGTATACTATTTCCACTGATTAACCTGTAGCTACATGTATGCCTGCCATTCTGTTCCTAAACAAATAATTTTCCAGCAAATAAACTTTTTTGCCCACAACAATTTGTGGAAATGTGGGTATACTTGCATTTTTGTCCATATCAAGGCAGACAGTAACTATGAGAACCCTTCCCTAAAAGCTAGTTGCCAAACAGAGAGAACCCAAAACTACTACATCGAGCATCTCATAAACTCAATATGGGACTTAAACATCTCATGTTATCCAAGTCCTTATAAAAGACTGCTCCAAAGAGTCAAGGTCTCAGTAGTTGATTGACACTCTACAATGCTTCAATTAAACCCTGCACTGGTAGCCTTTTCCAGTACAATCACAACCTGCTCAAATACCAATTGATTCAAACAAAGCCGAGCATTTGAGAAACCTCCCTTGCAAAGTTGGGGTGGGGGGCGAGGGTGAACCAAACACTTATTCCACCAAACATCCTATAATCCTCAATGTTGGATTCAGATGCCTCATGGTATCCAAGTTTCTATAAAAGACTTTATATTAAGTTGTGACACAATTTTGTTGATTGAACAAATACTACTGCTGTCTACTGCTCATGAAATAGAACAAGTTAACACCGAACTCGATCAAAATTGAAATTATTAAAAGCAAACATATAAAACAATATTAAAAAGAATAGTTAATTGAATAAAAAACAGTATTCATGTTGACAATACACCAGGAAACAGGGCGCTATAGACCAAAGAAAATGGCTGAATAAAGACATGAAGTACAGAATACAAAAAATGGATATAATTTTATTATAATGAATTTTACCAAGCTAAGCAGAAACGATTGGTCAGGAGAAAGTTAATCACCTTACTTTTACACCTTCAGGGAGTGAAGAAAAAGTATAAGATGGAACAGACAGACTTTTAAATGATGCACCCAGACCCTTTTGTGGCAGGCATGGTACATCTTTCAACTCATCACTGAAGAAAATGATGTGTTTAAGCACAAATGCCTGAAAAGTTAAAGAAAAACATGAGCAAAACCAACACAGGACAAAAACATGCTTTTAGGAATTTACATTATGTCAAATTCTTTAAAGTTGGTGGAGATATCACATTGATATATTACCAAATTATAACATATAAGTCGATGCAAATCTTCCATTACAAGTCAATTTTATGATATTGAATTAAGCTTAAGGTCCATCTTTTATGATTCTATTAGAGTTTGTCCTAACAAGATCCATTGGGTCTATCATGTCTCCATTATCAAGACCATCCACAAATAATTAGTCTAACACTCAAGATGTCTAGTCCTCGGTAAGAGGTGTGTTGAATATGTCATATCAACTAAAGTTATGTGGTCAAATTATAGTATATAAGTGAGTGTAAACCCTACCATACAAGTCAGTTTTATGAGATTGAATTAGACTCAAAATCTTCTTTCTAAAAAGAATAAATAAATGAAATAAAAATAATAAATCAATATTTAATTATACACTCACAAGCGAGCTCAGTTGTTACAACAGTATATTTATTCATTGAATCAACAAAAGTCAACACTACTAAAGTGGAAAAGTTAAAATGATCCACCGGGTGTGGGTGTGGGTGGAGAACATATAATCTGCCCCGTGGATACCTCTTTACTTCTTAAACTTATTATTACATCTTTTTTTATGAAATAAAATTTATTTTTTCTTAATTATAATGAATTTTTAAAGAATAAACATATGCACACAATAATTATGTATACAGATTACTATAAAGTATATAAATGAACTTGATATGTTTTTTGCAATACTATTTAATTTAATAAAAAATAAAATTAATAAATAGTTATAATATGATTTTTTCTTCAAGATGTTTAAATTCTTAATATTTGTCGATATCCATGAATACCCGGGGTCTGTATGAATACCACAAATATGAATGTAGGAATATACCTGCAGTCATCATCCCCATTCCCATCCTTACATGAGAGTAAGAAGACATCATTAAATTTCTTTTACTTGAAACATATACATGGGAAATCATATAAAGAAAACACCGAATAGATTTATCATACAGCCATTTGCTAATATTTTCTGACTACAAAATACTTGTTTACTGCCTATAGTTAATACGTGTACCACACAGTCAGTGTACATTCTAGAGGTTAAAGCACTCATTTAGTGCTTATTGTTTCACCCAAAACCATTGTAAAACAGTCTCAATAGTTTAAGGACAGTTATGCATATTAGCTGGGTTTGTTATACTGAAGGTCCCTATTTGGAGTGAAATCATCACAACCAGATCAGTAGCACTTTCATTGTTTGAAAAAGGGACTTCTTAAACAGATCCGAAAAATGGACAGCATTGAAAAAATGTAGCAATTACTTGTATAGCTGCCAAAACGCCACAGGGACCGCCTTCATGCTGCACTAGGCCCATTGATGTTACAGGATCAGAGCTAAACCTATGGTGCAGTTTTTCAAAGTATTAGCAATAAAAAGCAAGTACACAATCTTATCTGAATTTAAAAGTATTGAAATCAAACTTAAGAGAAAAGAAACTTTGAATTGATTATACTGAGTTTTATAGAAGTGATGAGCTTCTGTTTACAGCAGTTACACATAGACTACAGATGCGTTCTAACTGACCGGATCAGTTGTAACAACCTGATTATGACAGCTGTAACAATCTACTCAATACAACAGATAACAGGGTGGTAACTAACTGGAAAATTGATAAAAGGTATTATACACAAACAAAAGGTATACAAAAAATAATTCAAAAGTCAAAACATCAATATGTTAAAAAATATAACATGCAGATGAAGAGTTGCAAACACACATTCATGATTTCCATTATAATGATGTTTTTTCGGTTAAATTCATCCATTCATAAATTATGTTTCACAAATACAAAATGAGCAGCATAGCAATAGTTTCACAGCAGGAAGGTTCAACTGGACATGATAAGCAAGTTTCAAAATAAGAAATATTGGTCCTTGATTAAAGGACAAGATACAAACATCTCGTGCCAATATTTAGTTGTTATATTAAAAATACCTCCACAGAAGCTCAAAAATGAAAATAGTCTCCAAGTAACTAACAAATAATATCAAGGAATGACAACACATGTTCATGATTTCCTTTATAATGATGTTTTTTCAGTGAAATTAATCCATTCATAAATTATGCTTCACAAATAGAAAATGAGCAGCATAGCAATAGTTTCACAGCAGAAAGGTTCGATTGCACTTGATGTTCAGAAGCAAGTTTCGAAATAAGAAATATTGGTCATTGATTAAAGGACATGATACAAACATCTTGTGCAAATATTGAGTTATTACATTAAACATACCTCAACAGGAGATAATAAAATGAAAATATTCTCCAAGTAACAAACAGATGATATCAAGGAACCACAAAAACCAGGCATGGCTTAGCTATCTAATTAAGAAGGAATGTAGCATCAAGTGAACAAAATCACTTTGTATGACAAATAATTTTGCCACTCTACAACATACAAAAAGGATTATGTTCAATAGCAATGTTGCATTCTTCTGTGGTTTTCTTTTTGTTAGTTTTTCTCAAGTAGTTTCAACAGGAACTTTTTCATTCTTTACCAAGCAAGTAGAACCAACCAATTATTTCATAAACTGCATCCATCAAGCAATCAATGAAGAATCGTACACAAGAAATTTGTCTAACACCAGTACTACGTAAGAACTTCAACCCTAGCAGCCCTCATTTAGTTAGTCAGGCTTTCACATAGGAAGTTCTACACTTTCTCCAGAGGAAAAGAGAAAAAAGGCATATTGACAATACGTTAACTAATACAGTTTTATTTTTACTGCATTCCTATACCTTTTCTAAATCTTATTCCTTACTTTTTGAATGATCATTCACCAAGACTTTAGCGATTAAGGTATATTTACAAAACCCTCGATATGTTTTACTGCTGGGAAAATGCATTATTTTGAAGATAAAGTTCCAATTTCCCCCTTTTTCTTGTAATATATTGTATTTTCCAATGCCAGAATATACAGGTTCGATTTTATATTGATTAATAATGAGAGCATGGCAGTGAAGTCATGGGATTTTCAAGACTGTATGAGTAACTGAGCTCACTTCAGAATCAGAAATATGATACAAATAGATACATATCCTGATTCAGAACAAACATATTATATCCAACTCCGACTCCAATCACATAGAAACAAGAAACACATACCGCTGGATAACATAACAACATTATGGGGGGAAGCAGGAATATGCATCGAACATTAAATAAGAAAAACAAAGCACCAAAATAGGTATACCAATTACATCCTCATCTAGAAAATGAAAGTATGCAACAGGGGTTTCAACACAAGAACATGTTAAAGATTTGTGTCTATTAATCCTACACTTGGCAACATATCCATACACTTCAGATAAATTAATAAGTAATTTGAAATTATAAAATACCGTATTCCCTGGTTGCTCCACTGTGCAAGAATCCCCTTAGAGACTTCATTTCCAAACACCATAGAAAACAATTGATTTGCTTCTTCCGCTGAAAGTTCCTTACTCGAATTCACACTCTTCAAACGCAACTCCTCTCTCCTCCCCAATTCACCACTTTTCTTCCCCGGTGGCAATGATGATGGCAAAACCCTCACCGCTGCCGCTATCCGCTTCTCTGCCGCCGCCGCCATGAGCTCCCTCCGCCGGGTCTTAGACTCTGGCGAATCTTCCGACGATTCCGAAACCGCCCCGGCGGCGGCATCCTGCGGCTTGCTGCGCTTCGTCTCCGGCGTCGCGCGTTGCATGCTCATTCGAATCGCCATTTGCAAATCCTCGTCCTCTCCTCGATCCCCCATTCCCGAACGGATCAAAAATTTCAAAACCAAAACCACGCAAAGACAGAGAAACCCTAGAAGAATTATTTTTAGGGCTCCGTTTCTCGGCGATCGAGAATCGAAGCTTCTGGAATGGAGTGTTTCGCAAAATCGAACTTCGATTGGAGCGAATTGAAATTCGAAACGCAAGGGAGGGGCAAAAGTGGAAATGAATTTGTGAGAGGGTGGCGACGACAATAGCGGGTTTTGGCGGGGGTGAGTCCCCGACGGAAGCGTGGAGTGGGTGAAAACGGTGTCGTGTGAGGATGAATCTTTGTAGTGGTATTATATGCGTAATGACTGCGAGGCCCCTCTGTTAAAGATTCGCGTAGTGGTAGAGTGAGTAATTTCAGTGAAAGTTGAGGGTAGTATAAGGAAAGAAACATTAAAAAAATAATTTTGCAGTTTATAAGAGAAGCCACCGGCGATACTTTCCTTTAGCGAGGAGGAAACAAAAAGCTCCTCTGCTTTACCTATCGAAAAAAAAAGGAGGAATATGAAAAAAAATTATTAATTATTGTTTATTGTTTTTAAAATTTATCTATTCTTTATTAGGGATGTAAAAGCAATTACGTGGATACTTGTGAATAAAATTTATAACGGGTAGAGTGAATATTGTAAATGGATATTCGCAGATAATGGATACGAATAAATTTTACACCCGCTTGTTAACATGTTTCTTATCAATTGGTTTTAAAATAGATTATCTCTTTCTTTGTAAATTGTCAATCAACACTATTTAAATAGATTACTTGAACTTGGTTTGAAATTTATGAATGTTATGTACTGTATTTCATTTGAATTTATGATTAAAATATATTATTAAAAAAATTTATTTTTATTTTGCAAATACCCGCAGATATATGTGGATATTAAGAAAACATGCGAGTAACCGCATAATGGATACCCACACGGATATGAGAACGAATACGGGATGAACAACGGTAGGGTAAGGGGGAGTTACTACCCATAACTAGGGATGACAAAAATACTCCTGTTCGTAGGTATCCGCGGATAAAATCTGCGACGAATAGTTTTTGCACTTGGTGACTGGCTTGAAGAAATAAATAGGTCAAATCAGATAGGTAAATATGTTAGGCACATTGAACAAATATGTGAAACGCTATTTGTTACTTTGCGTACAATTTTTTAAATTTTACTAATCAATTTCTTTTTATCATCCGAAGAGATGTACTTCTTATTTACAACAAATTTAATTACAATTCATAAAAATCAACCTTTAAATTTTGCACTAGGTGGCTCGCTATAAGAAAAAAATAGGCCAAGCAAGTTACGCAAATAAGTGGACACATTGAAAAAATATGTGGATAACTGCTTGCTACCTTGCGTACGAATTTTTAAATTTTACTAATCAAACCCTTTCTTTATCACCGAAAGGGATGTACTTTGTACCATAAATTTGATTACAAGTCACAAAAATCAACCCTTATTGTTTGCACTAGGTGGCTCACTTGAAGAAAAAAAATAGACCAAACCAGATAGGCAAATAAGTGGGGCACATTTAACAAATATGTGGAAAACTACTTGTTACTTTGCGTACAATGTTTTAAATCTTACTAATCAATCTTTTTTTATCATACAGAGGGATGTACTTCTTATGTACCACAAATTTGATTACAAATCACAAAAATCAACCCTTATTATTTGCACAACGTGGCTGCCTTGATGAAAAAAACAGGAAGGCAAATAAGAGGGGCACCTTGAACAAATATGTGCAAAGTTGCATGTTACTTTGAGTACAAATTTTTAAATTTTGATAATCATTTTTTTATCATCCAAAATATGTACTTCTTTTATACCACAAATTTGATTACAAGTCAAAAAAATCAACCCTTATTATTTGCACAAGGTGGCTGTCCTTGAAGAAAAAAATAGGAAGGCAAATAAGAGGGGCACTTCAAAAAATATGTGGGAAGTTGCTTGTTATTTTGAGCATCAATTTTTTTTATCATCCAAAAGATGTACCTCTTATATACCACAAATTTGATTGCAAGTCACAAAAATAACCCTTATTATTTGCACAAGGTGGCTGCCTTGAAGAAAAAATAGGTAGGCAAATAAGAGGGACACCTTGAACAAATATATGGCAAGGTTCTTGCTACTTTGAGTACAAATTTTTAAATTTTGATAATCAATTTTTTTTATCATCCAAAAGATGTACTTCTTGTGTACTACAAATTTGATTACAAGTCACAAAAATCAACCACCGTTATTATTTGCACAAGGTCTGCCTTGAAGAAAAAAATAAGAAGGTAAATAAGAGGGGCACCTTGAACAAATATTTGGGAAGTTGCTTGCTACTTTGAATACAAATTATTAAATTTTTATAATAAATTTTTTTATCATCCAAAAGATTTACTTTTTTATGTACCACAAATTTGATTACAAGTTAGAAAAATCTAGCCTTATTATTTGCACAAGGTGGTTGCCTTAAACAAAAAAGTAGGTAGGCAAATAAGAGGTGCACCTTGAACAAATACGTGGGAAGTTGCTTGCTACTTTGAGTACAAATTTTTAAATTTTGATAATCAATTTTTTTTATCATCCAAAAGATGTACTTCTTATATACCACAATTTAGATTTCAAGTCACAAAAATCGACCCATATTATTTGCACAAAGTGGCTGCCTCGAAGTAAAAAATAGGAAGGCAAATAAGAGGGGCACATTGAAAAAATATATGGGAAGTTGTTTGCTACTTTGAGTACAAATTTTTAAATTTTGATAATCAAATTTTTTTTACCATCCAAAACATTTTCTTATTATATACCACAAATTTGATTACAAGTTAAAAAAAATTCCACCCTTATTATTTGCACAAGGTGGCTGCCTTGAAGAAAAAATAGGTAGGCAAATAAGAGGGGCACACACCTTGAACAAATACGTGCAAAATTGCTTGCTACTTTGAGTACAAATTTTTAAATTTTGATAATCAATTTTTTTTATCATCCAAAAGATGTACTTCTTATATATCACAAATTTGATTTCAAGTCAGAAAAATCAACCCTTATTATTTGAACAAGGTGGCTATAGTAAAAATAGGTAGGCAAATAAGAAGGCAACTTGATCAAACATATGGGAAGTTTGCTTGCTAGTTTGAGTACAAATTTTTAAATTTTGATAATCAATTTTTTTTATCATCCAAAACATGTACTTATTCTATACCCCAAATTTTATTACAAGTTAAAAAAAATAAACACTTATTATTTGCATAAGGTGGCTGCCTTGAACAAAAAATAGGTAGACAAAGAAGAGGGGCACCTGGAACAAATATGTGGGAAATTGCTTGCTACTTTGAGTAAAATTTTTTAAATTTTCATAATTAATTTTTTTTATCATCTAAAAGATGTATTTATTATATACCACAAATTTGATTACATGTCACAAAAGTGAAACCTTTTTATTTGCACAAGGCGGGGCTGCCTCGAAGAAAAAATTAGGAAGGCAAATAAGAGGGGTATCTTGAACAAATACGTGGGAAGTTGCTTGCTACTTTGAGTACAAATTTTTAAATTTTGATAATCAATTTTTTTTTATCATCCAAAAGATGTACTTCTGATATACCACAAATTTGAATACAAGTCAGAAAAATCAACCCCTCATTATTTGCACAAGTTGGCTGCCTTGAAGAAAATTTGAAGGAAAATTGCACAAGGTGGCTGCCTTGAAGAAAATTTGAAGGCAAATAAGAGGGCACCTTGAAAAATATGTGTGAAATTGCTTGTTACTTTGAGTACAAATTTTTAAATTTTGATAATCAATTATTTTTATCATTCAAAATATTTACTTCTTATATACCACAAATTTGATTACAAGTTAGAAAAATCTACCCTTATTATTTGCACATGGTGGCTGCGTTAAAGAAAAAATAGGTAGGCAAATAAGAGGGGCACCTTGAACAAATACGTGGGAAGTTCCTTTCTACTTTGAGTGCAAATTTTTAAATTTTGATAATCAATTTTATCATCCAAAAGACGTACTTCTTATATACCACAAATTTGATTATAAGAGGGGTGTGTACCTTGAACCAATATGTGAGAAATTGCATGCTACTTTGAGTACAAATTTTTAAAAGTTGATAATCAATTTTTTTTTATTATCCAAAACATTTTCTTATTATATACCACAAATTTTATTAAATTTAAAAAAAATTCAACCCTTATTATTTGCACAAGGTGGCTGCCTTGGAGAAAGAATAGGTAGGCAAATAAGAGTGTCACCTTAAACAAATTTGTGGGAAGTTGCTTGCTAATTTGAGTACAATTTTTTAAATTTTGGTAATCAATTTTTTTTTATCATCCAAAAGATGTACTTCTTATATACCACAAATTTGATTACAAGTCAGAAAAATTCAACCCTT
>Ga0209389_1003204_pt1 | contig 13052 bp, 7 predicted proteins | sample CowpearedBW_FD_187526 | JGI IMG/M metagenome (GOLD analysis project Ga0209389, IMG submission 187526) | Root nodule microbial communities of legume samples collected from California, USA - Cow pea red BW (SPAdes) (version 2) | ecosystem: Host-associated > Plants > Roots > Nodule | place: USA... | reverse complement strand
TATAAATTGTTACATATGTTTATATTCCTTTAGCTCACTCTATCTGCGTGTGTTTGGCGATTATCGTGTACGCGGTGCACATGAGCAGATGACGTTGCAAGTGGTTCTGGTGGAGCGTAGATCCGGAGCGTGGGCTAGTTAGGAAACTTTGTGGCAGCGTTTCATCATTTTTATGAGTTTTAAGGATTTCTTGTAATCATTAGAATTATAGAACTTGGATTTATAATGAGATTAATTTTGATAATGTATTATGTTTATAAAAAAATTGGATTTAAGTTGGTTTTATCGGTGTATTAAAGTTTTAAATTCCCAAGGTTTTGGGAAAATGATTTATAATAAATGAAGTATTATTATTACATTTTTATTTTATTATTTAAAATCCGTAATATTCGGGCGGGATGTTACAAATATAATCAACATACACTTGAACAAGTATAACATCAGTTTCATGTTTTCTAATGAAGAGTGTTTTATCAACTACACCTTTAGCATATCCTTTTGATAAAAGAAAGTTGCTTAGCCTTTCATACCACTATCGTGGTGCTTGTTTCAAACCATACAAGGCCTTTTTCAATTTGAAAACATGATTAGGATATAGGTGATCCTTGAAGCCAAGAGATTGTGATACAGCATATTGCTTTTACTTCATCATATCTTCTTCATTTGCATTCTTTGACATTTGATCTTGCAACTTTGGGTTAGTTTCATCAAATACAACATGTATGGACTCTTCAATAGTCATTAGTCTTTTGTTATAAACTCTATATGGATGACCATATATAGCATAACCAAGAAAAACACCTTCATCCGCTTTGGCAATACTACCAAATGCATCATAGATAAGACAATGATTTGGTTCAAACATAATTTTAAAACCTTTGTCACAAAGTTGGCTTATACCTATCAAATTGTGCTTTAACCCCTTCTACCAGTAGCACGTTCTTGATGTTGAATGAGTATCCATTGCTTATGACTCCATTTCCAAGTATTCTTCCATTGTTGTTGTCTCCATAAGTCACAAATCCTTCATCCTTTAACTCTAACTTTACAAATTTTGTCTTGTCACCTGTCATATGTCTTGAATAACCACTATAAAGGTACCACAAATCTTTCTTCTCACTTTTTATGACCTGCAAAACAAATTTGCATTACTTGGTACCCTTTGATAAGTTGGGTCCAACATGGTTACGCCTTTCTAGATCCTTTTGGGATCCATTTCATAACCACTTTAGGAACATCATACTTTCTAGCATAATAATTCTTAATAACATGAACCTTCTTCATACAATTGTTGCAAGAAATGAATGGCATATCATTTGGCTTACTTTTGGAAAAGAGACTAGAGAACTTCTTGGCTTTCTTTTTGAAAATAGGATTGTAACCAAGTCTAGCCTTCCCAAAGACACAATTTTGAGAGTCAAGAACAACTTCTAAGTTTGCTTTCCCTCTTGTGAACTTTGCACATGTTTTCAAAAGGTATTTCACTAATTTTTTTAAAACTATGCAGTTTTCACAAGGTTTTTCAGTTGGCTAATTTCCAGTACAATCAATTGAATTATTGTGAATCATTTCTAAGTGTTCAAAATCAATTTTTAAATCAGTTGTTTCTTTCTCCAGTTGATTGACTCTATTTTCTAGGTAGTTGTTTAAGCCTTTCAATCGATTGTTTAATGCAGAAATCTTGTTTGCTTCATTATGCAAATTTTTAAAATCATGCAACAATTTATTGTAGTCATTTTTGTCTAGAGAGCTTACTTGACTTGATAAGGATGATTTAAAACCAACCATGAGGCACAAGTTGGCTTCCTCACTCTCATCTTGTGATGAACTACTTGTTGAATCATCATTGTCCTCCCATGCTATGTATGCATGTCTCTCCTTAGGTTTCTTCTCTCTTTTCCTATAAAAACTCTTCTCTTTTTCTTTGTTAATGTTTGGACATTCAATCTTGATATGTCCTTGGTTTCCACAACTATAACAAGTGAAATTAAAAGAATTTGACTCAATTCGTTTGGAAATGTACCACCTTTGATTACCTTTCCTACCTTTCTTTTCGAGATACCTCCCAAACCTTTTGACAAGAAGATTCAAGTTCTCATTGTCACTTGATTCAGCCATCTCATCCTCGGGTTCACCATTCCTCTTAGTGCTAGTCTTCAAGGTTATATTTCTCACCTTTTTCTCACTTGACTCTAGCTCATTTAGACTTTGCATCTCAATTTCATGCTTCCTTAGCTTGCCAAACAATGCAGTCGTAGTCAATGTAGAAAGGTCTCTTGATTCTGAAATAGTTATAACGTTTAGTTTCCAAGATCTATCAAGACACTTAAACACCTTGATGTGTAGCTCCTCTTTGTCAAATTCCTTACCCAAACTTATAAGATGGTTGACAATGTGAGTGAATCTCTTTTGTACTTACACTATGGACTCTCCTTGTTGCATCTTGAATAACTCATACTATTGAATTAATTGGCTTCTAAGGTTAGATGAATAAATTGGTTTGTTCTTTAGATTCTTGTTGTGATTTGTTTTCATCTATATCTTTTGGTTCTTAATCTAGTAAAAGTAATGATTTTTACATTGTAGCAAGTTAGCACAATGTTAAATCTACATAACATAACAATCATATGAGTCCAAGGGTTTTAAAATTTTAATTGAGAAGTTACTTTGGTTAAATTTAGAAACTTTCATACGATTGAATGGGATTTTTTCTAATAATTGATAAGTTACTTTGACTATAGGTGAAAACTTTGATTAGAATTACTCAAGAAATTACTTTGGTTAATTATCTTTATACTAGATAAAAGAGGTAAAAGAATAGACATGATTAGGATTAGTAATATTTAATTGAGAAGTTACTTTGGTTTAATTTACTATGATTAATCTACAAAGTTTTTGGTTTTGATTGATAAGTTACTTTGGTTAAAAGTGAGGACGCCAAAAAATTAATTGAGAATTTATATTGATTAATTTGAAATCTTAAACAAGAAATCAATAACAATAATCTTTAGGAAACTAATGATGAATCCTATTTTGAAAAATTAGTGGAATTAACTATTTTATTTACTATTTATTTCTTTCATTTATTATTTTGTTTATCTTAATCCTCTCACATTTTTATTATTTTATTTGACTAACTCTTTTGTATAGTTTTTATAAGAACTAATTTGTTAGAAAGCAATTTTGTGTTCGTTAGGAGACGATTTTAGGTTACTTTACCCTTTCTATTTTGTTGACTACTTTCTTAACAATAATGAAGTTGTAATAGATAAGTAGTATTAATTTGATCACGTCAACGATAACATTATAACCAATCCAAGCCTTCTCACCTTCCCTCTTAATCATATCATGTCATATCACCCCTTCATTAAAACTCTTCGTCGTTTCCACTCCTCGAGGTTGGGGGGCTACCATACCCATAGGGAGGCAGACCAAAGAAAATAAGGATTTGTTTTTCTCAAGAAACAATTTGGGCACACGAAAGACAGAAAACTAGGAACTGTAGACTACTCAGCCTTGCACAAAACTATAAATGCCGATATAATTTATGAGTAAAATCATTAAGACTCCAAGAACCATTAGCAAATGAAATTTGCAAAAGGCTAAGGGTTGATGTACCACCATAGAGGGTCGACTAGTCTTCATCCAATGACTAGACCTTAAGTCGGGAACTTATCTACCCCCAAAGAAAGGTCAATAATAAGCATTTAGAAAAATAACCCCACAAAAGACTGGGAAGCTTGATAGACCTCCGAGGATCGACTAGTTATCAATCATATCCAAGAGTCCAGGACTTAGCTCTTGATAGCCCTGATAAGAAAAAATGCCAAAACTAAGCAAAATGTACAAAGTAAGTGGCCAATAGCAGTACATTTATCAGAAAACAAGGAAGTGTATGACCCCTCCTCAAACATAACTTAGAAGAAATTCGCCAAAGCTCAAGTAAACTTTCTAAGTGAATTGGGCCTCCAACGTCAGGCCCACAAATCCCATGATTGGGTCCAAGCCCATAACCTTGCCAAGATACACGTAAGATTGTAAGTTGTCAGATAATGATACTTAGAAAATTAGTATAAATACACATGGACCCAAGTACCTCCCTACCTTTAACCTAAAGAAAGACAAGAATTCAGAGGACGACTACTACTACCGATAAAAGAGGGATCCATTCAAAAGTTTTAAGATTTACAAAGTACTATCTTAGTCTTGTAAGAACATATAAAATAATTTTGTATGTATAAATCATATTTTAAAGTTATAATAGTTGATATTATGATATAAACTTTCGAATCTCACCTATAATACACTAAAATGCTATGTTAAGTCGGATATAAATTTGATCCTTCTTAAAAGCAACTTATTCAATTAGATAATATTAAAGTATCCAACAAAAAGAAAAAATATAGTTCGAGACAAAAATTGTTTTTACTTGTTACAATATTGGTACCATGATGCATGTGTAGAAGAGATAGGAGAAAATAGCGAAAATGTTTAATTAAAAGAGGGAATTGTTCGAAGGGATATATAATTAGAATTATATTTATTATTAAAAATACTTCTTATTGTGTTCCCGATTTATTATTTTATTTTTTAATAGTTCAACTGTGCTTTTGTTTTACATTTCAATACAGTTATGTTCTTTTATTCAATGTGATCGTTTCTTTCTTTTACTTAATGATATTGTTTGAATACTATTTTTAAAATATAGTTTCATGGTGCCGTAAATTTTATTGGAAAATACTTTCTATTTCATAATTGATGTAACACCCGATTTAATTTAATAAGCGAAACTAAAGGAAGCATCACACAGAGATAACATAGTAACGCAGTCCTGGAGTTTAAAACTTAACTCCTTACAACCCAAGGCACACCACGATGCCCGAAAGGAAACTAGTTCAAAAGTTTAACATAATGTATATAAATCAAAAGACGGACTATGTAGCGGAATCATCCCTCCTCTGTTGACCGCGAGTACCTCTCACATCTGCTCCCACCAATAAATTGATGAGCATCGCAAAGGTAGAAGAACAACATACAAAGCAATCAAACAAGCAAGGGTAAGCTAGAGCCAACATGATTTTTATCATACAATCAAATATACCTTCACAGTCCAATATACATATATCATCCAAGCATGTTATGACCTTTCAATCAATACACTAAGACTCGACTCGACTCATTCGGATACATATAACCTGGTCGGATTCAGCAGATGCTTGCACTTGTGATGGATACCTCCTGCTACTCTCACCATAGGAGTCAATCCGCTATAAGTGAGACTAGTTGACTCATTAGAGTGTCAGGATGCAATCCTTACCTTGAAAACTTACCAAGTTATATAGATGGGGCACCACCATGGACACTCACTAACAGGGGCCATGGAATTACGTCTCGACCACTAAAGCACGACCCTGAAGTTTCACCTAGAAACTCCAAGGAATTACGCACTGACTCGTACCAAATATATTCATATAACCAAGTAACAATAATCATGCATTCGAACCTCGGGTCAATATTTGTAACCAAATTCTCATTCGTATTCCATGTTGTACCATACCACCTCATTCATCAGTTTCATGAGTATAGAGTCTCATCTCATACCAATACCATTGCCATTTCAATAACATCCATCTCATTCACTTTACATGCTAAGGCCACATCAATATATCAATTCAACCTATACCACATATTCCATGTCATTTCTCATACTTCATACTTAAAACACATAAATTAATCAACCAAGCAATTTATAGCACTCAATTGAAGAAAACAGCGAGACCCATAACGCATCTCGCTCAAGCCAAAAGCCCTCGCTCAGGCGAGAGGAGTTCCCTCGCTTAAGCGACAGGCCCTCGCTTAGGCGAGATCGCGATAGAGGCAATGGAAGGTTTCTCACGCACTCACTTAGGCGAGTCCTCCCTCGCCTGAGTGAGCCCACTCCTCGCCCAAAGGTGAGGTCCCTCGCCTAGGCTACAACTGCAGCGAAAAACCTCGAGCTCCCACGCGAGCTCGCTGAGGCGAGCGTCTCTCGCCTAAGCGAGATAGCACCTCGCTCAAAACTAAGACCCTCCGCCTGAGCGAGAGCTCGAGCACGAGCTGGGTTTTGTTCTCTACAAGTCTCGCGTAGGCGAGACCGGGCCGCTTGGGCGAGAATAACAGGTCTCGCCCACTGTTCATCCTGCAACAACTATATTTCATACCCAACCAATAAATTCAACCAGCACATGCATCCACAGTAGCATACGAGCTGAGACAATCACGGAACAGGGACAAAACAAACACTAATCACACCAAAAAGAAGGTTTTTAGCTTCCCTTACCTGGAAATAAGCTAGTAGACTATCCCGACGCAACCTCGACACTGAACGTAAGAACGTAGTCGCTCTAGGAACAAAACAAGTGGCTGGAAAAGGAACAAAGAGACAAAGCAGAACGGGTTATTGAGATGAGCCTCAAGGGAACCCCAAAAATAGAGCTAGAGGAAGACCACTACGAGTTTAAAAGCAACTTACATGGAATGGAAGAGTCGGAGTTCGCTTTGAGATAGTTGATGGCTAACCCTAGCAGAGCTTTGAAACGGAAGAGAGGCAGCTTTAGGTTCTGTTTGCAAGAGTGAGGCTGAAAGGGAAACCCTAGCAGCTTTAGGTTCTGTTTGCAAGAGTGAGGCTGAAAGGGAAACTCTAGGCCTTGGCATCCTATGGGCCAACCTTTAGGCCCAACAGATTAGGGCCAGCCCTTAAACATTAGGGCAGAGAAATAAATTGGGCTTTACAATTGATACTAATGTAAAGACTTTGTTTGTACATTTTAATTAAAAGGTGGTGATTAAATTTAAATTATGTTTAAACTATAATGTTTTAATTATATATTTAAAGTATGTATAAGATGTATGTATATTATAGTTTTAGATTTTATTAGTGGATGATAATTGTGTTTAAAGTAAAGAGGTAAAAATAATATTTTAAGTGGTGTGATAATAAACAATTATGGGTATTTCAAATATGTGCTGAAGCTTAAAGATAATTCAAACAAAAAAGGGGAGTGACTTTACCATATAAGTGGGGTAAAGTTAGAAATCTGAAATCTTTTTATTTTTCTAATTCAAAAAACTTTGCGTATTCTCTCTTTCATTTGTCTTTTTTTCTTTTTCCTTTTCTCTAAACTCAAAGTCAAATTCTCTTCTCCTTTATTTGAGAAACTTCAACCTCCAAACTACCCAAGGGATAGTGTAGAGCATCATCTATTAAGAACCTTGTTTTGGGTAAGTTCCCTTCCTGTATTCTATTTTCAAATTCTATCGTGTCTAGGTAAAGATCATGCTAAATGGAATAACAATTTGAGTTGCTATTATTTGGTGCAAAATATTATTTGGTCAACTTCGATATATTGCAATAGCCTTTCATTAAGAAATGTTGTATAATACAAAATGTATTATAGACTTAGTTAACATTGTGGATTTCTATGTTTAGAAAATTAATATCTAAATTTATGTTCAAGCATGGAATGATCATAAACAAAATTGACTAATCTAGCTAGATTTTTTGTTCAAGTAAGAATTATATAAATTTTGGTTAATTTGGGTAGATCGTAACTCAAACAAGAGTACACGGTATGTTTGTGTCAATACCCAATTTTGTCCGACTAAATAAATAATAGAATAAATAATAATAATTTATTTTTTAAGAATTGCTACTACTGACGAACAGTGACTTTGATATTAGTATACAACAGGGTTTTTGTAAGTGCATCATTTCTTTCATCCATATACTAGGAATATGAAACTAAATTCTTGTGTTTTTAATCGTAAGTTACTCCTATTGTTTATACCAGTTGTAGTTTTATTAATCATTTATTATATCTAATTGAATTTTGTTGTATTCTACCTAAATTTCAGATTTGTTTCTTGATCTAATTTTTGTTTAGCATGATTTTTTTTATGCATTTTTATTATCTTTTTTTTTCGTGAAATTAAAAATTACTTAGGTGAAATTCTGGCATTCATAGTCGGTAACTAAAGTTCCTTTTTTGTTTCTAACAAGATAATGAGTTATTAAATGAATCATTGTTTCAGTAATCATGATTATCAGTGATGAATAAGATTATCGGACAATGAAGTACTTATAGTTTTTAAATCCGTTATATTGCTAAATTTGTTGAACTATTTTTATGTTTAATATGAATAACTAATTAATGTAAAAGAAACACATTTACTTAATTAATTCTAGATTGTGGATTTAAACGGCATGAAACGAAGATGAAAAATTCTGTTATAATTTTGTTGTATTGTAGTTAATTTTGAAAGGGAAAAGGAAAACGGGCCTAGAGATTATTAGCTCATTTTCTCCGACGAACATAAAAGGTGAATTTAAAATGGGATGAACAAGTTTTGGTTGTCATTATTTAATACACTTGTAATGCACTTTGGGTGTGTAGTAAATAGGGAAGATTAAATCGCAAAAGCTATGGCTTTTTAGAGAATGAAAAAAGAGAAATCAACAAGACCCGTGAATGAAATGTGACCCGTGAAGTGAATCAGTTTTTATATGAAACGGATGAAATAGAAATAATAATTGTTTAGCTCTGGAAAAGTGGTAAAGGTGTTGCTAAAGAATTTTTGTAATTTTGTATTTTATAGATTGAATTATTTTAGAATAGTTGCAAGGATTGAAATTTTAAATAGCAAAGTTCTCACTTCGACGACAACAAACATCAAATCTAGATGACATCAAATGATAGTAATTGGTCTTTGTATATTACTTGATGTTCAACTGTGAGTAAGAAGTCTCCGAAATTATATATACATATGGTTTGTTCAACCAATTTCTACTTTAGATAGGAAAAAAGAATTTATTATTCTCCTTTGTTATATTTATTATGGTTATCCTAAAATAATGTATGAATTATTTTGGCTTGAACAGACCTTATTTCCAATGGATAAATCTTGGATAGACATGCCAAGAAACAAACCTCAATACATGGATGGTTTAAACAAATTTTTGGACTTTGCATTTGTTAATAGTGGTGTAAGGGGGAAAATAGTACGTCCATGTCAAAAATGCAACTTTAACAAATGGCATGATCATGAATTAGTGTATGAACACTTGATTCTTAAACCTTTTCCAAAAGGATATACAATGTGGCTTCTACATGGGGAGAGAAGATGAGTAAATGTGACAGATGAAACACGTGTAATGCCGCAAGAAGATAATGAAATAAATCCTACTAATAATCTGATGTTTAACATGGTTAATGATGCATTTGGGTATCATCAATATAGTAATGACATGGTGGACGATAAGGAAATGGGTCCAGAGTCAAGCCATGCCAGGAATGATGATATTGGAGATTTTGTTGAGTTAATGCAAGATGGTCAAGAGAGTTTATATGAAGGGTGTGATAAATATTCTAAACTTTCATTCTTGATCAAGTTGTATCACATCAAATGTCTTTGCAAAATAAGTGACAAGGGAATGTCCACGATACTAGAGTTGTTGGCAGATGTCTTTGAACATGCTAAAATTCCACGCTCATTCTATGAGGCAAAGAAAATCATTAACAAGCTTGGTCTTCATTACATCAAAATCGATGCTTGTCTAAATGATTGCATGTTGTACTTTGGAGAAGACGCAAATAGGGACTTTTGTAAGAAATGTAAAACATCTAGATGGAAGGCAAAAAGAAAAGGTAAAATTAGTGCTACAAGTAATAAAAGAAAAAAGATTCTTGCAAAGGTGTTGAGGTATTTTCCTTTGAAGCCACACATACATAGGATGTTTATGTCCTCCAAAATAGCTGAGCATATGCAATGACATTCATCGGGAAGTACAAATGAAGTCATCTTAAGGCATCCAAGAGATTCTAAAGCATGGAAGACATTTGATTTTAAGCATCCTTAATTTGCCTCAAACCCTCGAACTGTGAGACTTGGTTTGGCTACGGATGGGTTTAATCCACATGGTAATCTAAGCACTAGCCATAGTATTTGGCCAGTTGTACTTATACCGTACAACCTTCCGCCTTGGATGTATATGGAACAAAGTTCATTCATTCTCTCCATGATCATTCCTGGAAAGCGAGCTCCAGGAAATGATATTGATGTATACTTACTGCCACTAATAGAAGAGTTGAAAGAGCTATGGAACATGGGTATCAAAACTTTTTATTCATATGGAAGTGAAGTGTTCGATATGCATGTAGCTATATTGTGGACCATTACTGATTTTCCGGGTCTTGGAACCTTATCTGGATGGAACACATAGTGGGTTGGCATGTCTTAGATGTAATTTTTACACAACTCCTAAGAAACTTATTAAAGGTGGTAAATTTTTTTTCATGAGTCATCGTCATTGGTTAGATGGAAGACATAGATTTAGACTGCCTCGAATGAGATTTGATGGAACTATAGAAAATAGAAATCCACCTTTGGCGATCTCAAGATATGATGTGTTACAACAAGTTCAAAATCTTAATGTTGAATTTGGTAAAGAACCATTACTTGAAGAATGGGCCAAAAGACAACGGGGAGTTAATCATGTTAAGTTAGACACTCAACAATGGCGAAAAAAAAGTATATTTTTTGAACTTCCTTATTGGGTAGACAACTTATTGCATCACAATTTGGATGTCATGCACATTGAAAAAAATTTATGTGATAATGTTGTGTCTACATTGTTGAATGATAGTTCAAATAAATGTAAAGACAATCTAAAAGCACGAAAAGATTTACAACTTTGGGGTATTAGACCTTATCTTTGGCCTGATGATAATGGTAGGTATCTCCCTGCTATATATTACAACATGTGGATCTAAGAGCATTGCAAGGAAAAGAGATGAAATGGTGACAATACTACATATCTTGATGTGAACTTTATGTTTCAATTTTTGGCTTTATGTGTCGTATATTTTTTCTTTGATTTTATAGGAAAAAGAGTGTGGCCACAAGGTTAGTAGAGGAGAGGTATGGATAACAACACATAAACATGCTAATGGAGCCTTTGTGAGTGATGAAGCGAGGGAAATCAGGTAAGTTCAAAAGTCTATAATTGTCAACCATACTTTGTGTTATTTTAATTAGTTTCTTCTTATGTTCATTGTAGGAAAAAATTCAAGTATATGAATCAACATCATCATCATCTTTATCAAAAGAAATATCAAGTACTGATTCCTTAGCTTTTGCTTTCAGAAGCCAAGAACATTGTCGACGTGTTAGGGGTTTGGGTTTGGGTCCTTACCCATCTAAAGTGTTTGGCTCCAAGGGTCATTCATATAATGAAACATCTTCAAGTTATCCTTCTAAAGCTCAATTACAAAATCAGGTTAATTTTTTAGTTTTGATCATGATGCATTACTTTAATCAAATTTGAAGTTTGAATATGTTTAAAGTAATATGTTATGTAAACCAAGATTGTCAAAAGAGCTCCATTTTTTCTTCAAAAGTAGAAAATAAGAGTTATTTTCTCTATTTTGATTATTTTGATTAATTTTGTGTTTTAAAATAGGTTTCTACATTGACATCCCAACTCAATGAAATGAAGGCAATGGTTAATTTTTTGATACAAAATTATCAAGGAGAGTTGCCTCATGATTTTACTATGCATCATGCATCAACGGTAATATTTAAATCTTGATTAAATTAATATATGTTTGATATTATTATTTGGAAAGTTATTAATTATCATTATTTTTTATATGTTAGGTATCTGATCAAGGAAGTGTTCCTAACGAAGAAACAAATTATCAACATCCAACACCACATTAGATGATATTTTTCGTTTACTTTTGGAATTTGTCAACAATATGCTTGTAGGAAACTTTTGGTTAATTATGCTAATAGGGAACAACTTTAATTTCCTTTTACATTTTGGTTTATTGTAGGTAGATAATGCACTGCTTATTATGTCACTATCATTCAAATGCTACCTCTCCAAGACTTATTATATTAAGAGCATTATGACTGCTAGTCCACTATTGGTACCATTTGAATGAATATTTGTATTGGTCATTTGAATGAATATTTGTATTGATCGCTTATTTTGAAGTGGCCTTAAAGTTTTTGCTTATTTGTATTGATTGGTACCAAAATGTTAAGCAATAAATAGGAAATTCCATAGAATAAGGTTCTTTTTGTACTCAAATATTTAACTAAACAAATCAATTATCAGGAAAGTACAACTTTAGCATTATAGAAATGTCATAATAATATGAGCACTAACTTTTTGGTATTAACAGGGGTTTTCGAGGAATTAACGGGAGTTTTGGAACCCCAGCCATTAATAGGATTTTTGGAACCCTAGGCTTTATCGGGGGTTTCGGAACCCCATGCATTATTGGGAGTTTTAAGAACCCTATGCATTACTGGGTTTTTCAGAACCCCATGCATTACTGAGGTTTTTAGAACCTCAGGCATTAATGGGGATTTTCGAAACTCCCGAAAAATTGTGCTCCTTCCAAGAGTTGTTAAAAACCTTCGATAATCCGTTAGCCACGCTTGCTCTTCTGAGGGAATTTCAAACCCCTGATAAAACCATTAGTGGGGTTTAAAACCCTAGAAATGCCAAATATAACCCCACTATAAACAATTATTTTTATAGTGTAATATATACTTTCTTACCAACATATTTAATTTATTATTATTATATTATTGAAAATTTATTTTTCTTTAAATTATAACAACAATAATAAATATCTTCCATGCTTTTGAAAGTTAAAATTTGAATAAAATTATTAAAAACATAACATACCTAAGTTTAAGGGTAAAAGAGTTTACTTAATTTAAAAACATTTTGTTGGTTGAATACATCTTTAAAATATTAAAGTCTAAGATTAGAAAGTAATTAATTACTCTTTAAATAAAATTCTCATACATCACTCTTGCTTACAAAGAAGATAACAACTATTTAATTTTTATTCGTTAACTTTAAAATATTAAATTAGAAGATTAAAAATTAATTAATTAGTCTAAATAAAATTCTCTTACATCACTCTTGCTTACAGATTCATAATATGTAAAACTTCAAAATTAAATTCACCGAATGTTGTCTTAAACAACAATAT
>Ga0209389_1003198_pt1 | contig 13062 bp, 7 predicted proteins | sample CowpearedBW_FD_187526 | JGI IMG/M metagenome (GOLD analysis project Ga0209389, IMG submission 187526) | Root nodule microbial communities of legume samples collected from California, USA - Cow pea red BW (SPAdes) (version 2) | ecosystem: Host-associated > Plants > Roots > Nodule | place: USA... | reverse complement strand
CATTCCCAACTACATGTAATATTCTCACTGGAGGATTTTCATTCCCAACTACATGTAATATTCTCACCCGAGGAAATCATGCCATATAGCATATAAAATTCATATAACGCCTTTCACAAGCACCATTTTCATTCCCAACTACATGTCATATTGAGGAAATCATGCCATATAGCATTAAAAATTCATGTAACGCCTTTCACAAGCACCAGCCGAACCTGTACACAACTCGACAAATTTCTCAACAAATTAACCCCACATTACGACTAACATTAAGCCACAGAAAAAAAGAGTTTCCCGTCCATTACTATATCAACAATATCTGCGAGCAAAATACACAAACTACAAACCACAATATCCTTAATATACTTGAGTACATGAAATCAATAAAATCATAGATCAGCATACCAATATAGAAACACATAATACATATATTTAACAGCAAGAAAATCAGGATCCACAATTTGCCGAAAAAAAAAAAAGTCAATACCAAAGAAAAACACACGTATAGTAACAAGATCAAACAAACAAGATACCGTAGCTTTGGAGGGTTTGATCATCCTTGAGGATCCGACCCTTGTAAATCAGCCGTTGTTGATCGGCGGGGATGTCACAGCTGCCAGCCACAACGTCCTTGAAAGATCTGACCACGGAATCCAGACTAATCTGAACAGAAAACTTTGAGCCATTGGAGCAACGAATGTTGATGTTGACCTCGGCGGCGTTCGACTCCGATGTGGCACTCTCAGCTGTTGTTGCTGCGTCACCTCCCATGGTGTCCTGCGTCCAAAGCACGACGGGAGGGAATCAGAGGTGCCGCAATCCTTGATAAAAATTAAATCAGAGGGAGAAAGTATCGAAACCCTAACCCTAGAACGATTGAAGCGAACTCCAAATTAGGGAGAAGAAATAGGAAGATGAGGATTGGAGAGATAACAGGAGAAATCGTGGAGAAAAAAATAATTAGCAAAAAAGATTGAAAATAGGAGAGTGTTGTTGGGCTATGAAAACGGAAAATTAAAATTAAAATTAAATCAAAATCAAATTTAAAAAATAAATAAATAAAAAAAGTAAACAAATAGAAAGGAGAGAGAAGCGAGAGACCCCACACTTCTTAACCCACCTAAGCCGGGAAAGAATTGATGTTCTTCTTTTTTGGAAACTTGAATCCACTGCTCTGCCTGCGCGTGACTAAAGATGGCAACCGCCTCTATTCAGTGTTATCCTTTCCCAGCTCTGGAAAAGTCTATTTAAACAAACACTCTCCTTAACAAGCGCGTGAAAAGATTTTTAAATAAGGACTAATAGCCAGGTCATCAATTTTTTTCCAAAATTTTAATGAAATTTGTAAATTACGCTAAAAGAATACCACACTGTCCTTAATTAATTCGAGGTATACTTCTTGATATAGTTTTAATCCATTTCTATTAATATTAGTAAACTAAATTTTAATCATGCCAGAAGAATATCTCATTCCATTGTCCTCATGTTCTTGCAAAGAAGTGCTTCTCATTTTGGAAGATCCTCATGCTAATTTAAGTCTTTTATATTAAGGAATGAGTAATAGACATAGTTTAATTTGTGTGTGGTTTTGTTTTTCTTTCTTTGTTTTGTCTCTTTTGCTTTTGCATCCTTTCTCTACCAAAGTATATTTAGAACTAGTTTTAATTGTACCATTTAATATCATTGATACATTACTTATAAAATATAATAAATACGATTAAGTATATTTCATAATGTATTTTGAATTTTTCATATAAGTTAAGTCAAAGTATAATATATAATTTAAGTGATTCTCATCTTCAAATTATAGCTATGTTTATAACATGGGATTCATCCACATTGTCATTGAAAACCAAACTATTACACTCTTTCTACATATAAGTAAGAATGATGTTGAATTAATCAAATTTATCCACGATTTATTTAATTTAAATAATGTCTTGTATATAAAGAAACTTTGTTTATCATCAACCAGATAATTTGTTATAATCGAATTTGCATATCAATTTACTGAGAGAATTTTTGTTTTGCAACTTAACAAAAATCATTAAGTTTGAATTTAGAAATGCAGTTATACTAACTTTTAGGAACAGTGAATGTGTTGAATGGTAGTCGAGTGTATCACTTTCTATCATAATTATTAAAAAAATTATATAGAAAATATATAATTTTTATTTGAAACAAAACATTAGGTGCAAACAAAACATGAGAATGTAATTTATTTGTAGTGACCAATAAAAGAAGACAATTCTTTTATAAATGTAGATTAATTTATTTTTGACATTCTAGATTTAGAATCTATTTAAAAATAATTATGGACAGACCGAAAGATAAAACTTTGTTTTATAAAAATTGTGAAACAAAGTCATCTAAAGGTTTGATGATGTTTATTAAAAGATTTATTTCATTGAAGTAGTTTTACTAAAAAAACTATTTTTTTACGGATAAAATCTATATGTAATGCTTAAAACTGGTATGTAATCGAATATTATATACGGATTAGATATTATGAAAAACAATTTGTACGTAAAAATAGATGTCAAAATCAAAAACTTTACGTACGAAAAAAAATTGTATGTAATTTTACATACAAAATTTTTCGTAAATAATAAAATTTATACAAAACTTACATAGGAATGATTTCATATGTAATTATGAATGATTTACATACGGAATAATCTATATATAATTTATATACAAAATAATTTATATGTAATTTACATAATACGTAATAATCCATAGATAATGTGAATAAATTACATACCGATTATTATATATATATATATATAATATAATATAATATAATATAATATAATATGTATTTTTCAAAATAAAAAGTATAAAATTTATTTTCAATTTTCTTGTACATTTCCAATCAATTGTAATAAAATTTAAATTAAACAAAATAAATTTTACCAACACATCATTCACAATAAAAATTATGAATAACATAAAATCGAAAACCAAGATAATATTATTTTAAATCCAAACTACAAACAAAATAAGTTCCAACAATTTGATCCAATTGAAATCTAATAAAACATAATCTAAAAGTGATGACGTATGTAAAATTTTAAATGCTTAATATTTAGAGTTGCCCGTCAACTCTCATTGCTCCATACCTTCTAACAATACAAAATCATACACATGAATAAAAACAGTATTGAAAAGGATAATTAAACCATTTTCTCTCATCACTCCTTAAAACAACATAAAAAATCACATATTAGTTCCTTTTTCATAGAACCCCAAAAGGGCGTGCATGTGTGCTTGTTATAAAATAAACCCAAAAAGAGATCCACCAGCACAAACAAAATTATAAAAATATAATCCTATGCAGCATATAGAAGTGAACTGAACTAGTATATAAAAGAGAACTATTAATATACTAAAATCGATTGCAATGAAACAGTGGCTACAACTACAATTAAACCTTGCTTCTAATTATTCATAATTTAAACTTATCAATTCGCACAACATCATTAACAAATATTAATGAGAAATTGACACTCACACTTATATGCAAACACTTAAGATGAATTTTACAGGGTTAACTAATCGAGAGTTTTAATCAATATCATTAATCTTTTTTCAGATATATATTAAATTGAAACAAATAGATATATGTAAGAACTAAATTGGAATAAAGACAATGACACTTGGAAAGTACCTTGTCACGTAATGTCACATGTCACAAGCTGTCAACGGCATTAATCATTCTTTTTATTCTGTAAAAGACTTAACTAAAACACTTTCTAAAAATTAAGATGAAATTGAAATTTTTTAAAAAATGGATATCAAACTGAAATTTCGGAATGAAAACAAGCATTATTCGACTAATTAAACCTTTTATTTTTAAATTACGTGATATGTAGTTATTTTTAAGAGAAGATGATATGATTATCTATTTTATTACCTAATAAAATTATTTTAATTTAATAGAAAATATAAAATTATATAATGCTATAGATGCATTGTAGCGATATTAAATAAAGTGATACAAAGGCACTGTTGAAAAATGTAGTAAGGTATAAAAAGGCGGGCGGCGATCCTCGGAAGAAACTTAAAGATCTTTTGGCGCTTGAAATGAAGTAAGACGAGATTCAGTGAGCGGTGAAGTGGTTGATTCATGCTCTAATGGCGGTTCCTTTCAGAATGAACCATAACAAACATGGCATGCTTGCTCGTTTGAAGACTCTCGTCAACTCTCAGGTGCACAAACACCACACCACTCTTTTACTTTGGTTGAGACATTTTCTCAAACACATTGCGATACGTGACATCTCTCTAATTTTTGTTGGATTCTTTGGTTTAGAACTTTCACTCACCTGCTCCCAAACCGGGCAAACAATCAAAGCAAGACAGACCGTCTCCAAAACAAGACTTGGACTACTCTATTTGCCGAGGTAAAATTACTTAATTGTTTTTTACTTTTCAGCTTAGCACGGTTATTCGAAAATTTGTGACCTACTGCTGCTGTCGCTTTCATGTTATCTGAATTTATTTTTCTAATCGAGTCACTATGATACTATCAAACAGAATGCACATAAAACCATAGCTAAGTCTCTGATACTGAGTGCAAGTGGTTACCTAAAGTCAGTTTCAGACCTTGTATACGTAGAAACCCATGTTAAGCCATTGATTGTATGCATTTTGAGACATAGTTACAATTTGAAGTTATTATTCAGATCGCATAGGCATATCAGAATCGAAGACTTTGGATGCAGAGGAGCTTGGTGTAACTAGTTCTATGATTTCACACTCATCTATGTTTGTCCTGAAACTTCTTCGGAGCAAAGGTGAGAATATCCCTATACATCGACTGTTGTGTGCCACGTAAAAGGCTGGTAAAATTTTGGTATTGACAAATAATGATAAAAAATTAGTATTGCCTTCCTTTCCAGTTTATTTTTTGTATCTTGATTTTGAAAGTCTGGTCTTAGTATTTAGTTATTGAGTATCCTTTCTGGTTAATCCTAATAATGTAGACACCTCAAAGGATAATTTACAGGGGAGCATTCTTGCAGCTTTGAGCTGGTGGAATTGCTAGTCAACAAGGTTAAAGTATAATTCTATTGAATTACAGTGCATTGGTAAGGACTAGAAAGAAAGAATAATTACTATGAGAAGTATATATTGATGTGTTATGTAAAATGATACATAATACTGACATAGTGGTTCCATTTATGCTAGTAATTAGGTACTATAGTTGTCCTACCAGTATAACCACAAGCCATCAGTACAACAAGAAGACTAACCGTATTTATGCAAAGGTATGGAGGAGGTTCATTTATGTAGTCTCGCCCTTGCAATGCAAAGAAGTATTCAGATGTGAATCCATGACCCACAAGTTACCAAGGCACAACTTTACCGTTGTGCCATTGTAGCAACCTTTGCACATGCAAGAGGCTGTTTTGGATTCAAACTCATGATCAACGGACCATCATGACACAACTGTATCAGCGCTATGACTCGCTCTCGAAAAAGAGAACAAAGCATAAAATAATAAATAGGAAGCTAATAAAGACATTATGAGATATTAAGAATATAACGTTGCGAAGATGTGCTAATTCATTTTAAAACACTCTCAAGACAATTTGAGATATACTCCGTGGTTTATGTGATCTTTCCGCCTTTTTTTGAAAAGGATGCTCAGTTGTATGACACCTTGTTTGTTAGCGTAGGAATGAAGTGGAAAGAAATAGGACAGAAATACTAAATTTCTATTGTTTACCAGAAAACATTCCCCTCCCCTGAGTAAAATTGGCGTAGAATGGGAGGGAAGCGATCTCTCCCTTGTTCATTTTTTTTTTTAATATCTTAAAAATTAAACATTTTTTTATAACACTATTTTAAATAATAGATAAGATTATGTTAAGAAAAAATTATGGTGAAAAAATATTTTTTAATTAGTGTGAGGATATTTTTCATACAATTTGTTTGTTTCTTTGAATTCTATTTTTCACTCATCCAAACAAAAACAGAGAAATTGTTGTACTTTTTTCTTTCTTATTTCTATCCATGCAAGCAACACATATTTTCCACTCTATTTCTATCATTCCTAATTCTTTCCTTTATATTTCATTCATAATCCAAATAAAATGTTTAGGCATTTGTACTATACCTGTTTATATATTGGTACAAAATTTCATTTACCTTGAACTTTTTTGTATTTCGTTATACCCACATTTTCTTTTATAATGACTACGTTCTTTCACCTTTTATGAATTGCAGGATTTGAGTCCTACTTAGTAGGTGGGTGCGTGAGAGATCTAATACTCAATAGAACTCCAAAAGATTTTGATGTTATCACCACAGCAAAGCTTATGCAGGTTTTATGACAATGGCTCAATTTGTGAACTATATTGGAAGCATATGATACTATCACTTTTAATACACTTTTTTTCTTCAACGAAATCTAACAGGTGAGAAATCATTTTCGTCATTCAGTTCATGCTGAAATTGTTGGCCGTCGTTTTCCAATATGCTTGGTTCATATTAAAGGTTCTGTAGTTGAGGTTTGTCCATTAAGTAGTTATACAAGATTACCTTTGCTTTTATTTTTATCTACAAACTACATGTATTATTAGTCTGCACTCATTTGCAGGTTCTGCTTTCAATAATGTAATGTCAAAATATTGATCAACCTATACATTTATATTGTATCAGGTAACTAGTTTTGAGACAGTGGCACGAACTTCCAATGTGAAGGAACAATTTTTGTACTCTCAGTTGCCCAAATGCAGTAATAAAAAAGACCTATTTCGCTGCAAAAACTCCTTGCGTAGAGACTTCACAATTAATAGGTATCAATGGAGTTTATTTTTTTCCTTTAAATTTTCTATAGCTTGTATGCAATCTATTTGTTTTTGTGCATAGTTTCTGTTTTTAGTTGCTCTTTAAAACGGATTTTTGGATTATATGTTGCAATGTAGGAAGTTGAAGTAACAGTATCTGTTTTAATATTGAATATATAATTTTTATTTCTGTATTATTAATCCGTTTCTGATTGTGGTATCAGTTTATTTTATGACCCCTTTGCCAATAAAATCTACGATTATACCAATGGAATGGCAGATTTGAGGACTTTAAAGGTAACTCTCTATTCAATGTGTTAATGCATTTTTACAACCCCAAGTATGAGTGCAACTTGTAATTATGATTGGTGATGTGGATTCAGCTAGAAACTGTTATCCCTGCTCAGCTGTCCTTCAAAGAGGATCCAGGTAGGTAGCATCATACTCTCATCAGCATCTTTAAATAACGCATTCTTAATCACATTGATTTGCATGTACTATGAAAATGAAGTCACACGTAAGAATTTGTCTGTAGGAAGAATTTTGCGTGGCTTCAGACTTGCAGCTCGGCTAGGTTTATCATTATCAAGGGACATTGAGGCTGCATTCTGGGCGTATTCTTCACTAGTTATGAACTTGGACAAGGTACATCAATTGAAATTTTATGATGGTGGTGTGCTGCCCTGATTTTGGCATAAATGATAATTCTGCTCGTGATATCTGTTGTCCATGGGTTGTATAGAAATGCTCATTTTTTGTTGCACTTTATTATTGACATCTGTAAAAAGTAAATTGGTTCATTGCACTGAATACTGATAAGGTTTTATTTTTGGATATCAAATTAATTACAGTTGAAGTCTCACTACTCATCTTGCTTTTTCTATATATATATTTCAGAATAAAATTATGATTGAATTGAACTATATGCTGTCTTATGGAGCTGCTGAACCATCTCTGCGTCTACTTTGGAAATTCAAATTGCTTAAATTTTTACTTCCTTTACATGTAAGTGAATTCAAGTTACCGATTTTAGTCTTTTAATAATATGCCTGTCAACCAAATACAGTGTTTACAAATTGATTGGTTACAGGGAGCATATCTAGATGAAAAGGCTATTGAAGAAGATGATCAAGCTTCCAATATGTTGTTAGTAAGTTAGCTTTGCAAATAATTGGTTACAGGCAGCATCTTTCTTATGATATTATTTTGCTTTAATGAATGCAAATGCTAAAGTCATTACAAGCTGAAGGGATTTATTTCAATAAGTTTTAGTTCACTGTTAACTGGATCATTATTTGAATGCTTTGATGTGTATAGTCAAATATTGCTTGCTATTAATATAAGATTTGTTGTCACTCAAAATTGATCAACGAACTTGATTGAGTAATCCTAAATTATTTGCACACTTATCTAACTGAAATTCCATGTAGAACCATGAATCCTAAGGACAGAAGAATATTATTACCACTCTTCTGATGATAAGATTTTTATTTTTGTAAGGTCACAATTATGTCTATAAAAAAGGTCAAGGTATGAGGTCTTAGCGTCCAAATACTGATTACCTTTTGCCTTCTCATCTCCACCTACTTGAACGAGTGTGGCCTTATAGTCGGAATCACACTCATAAAAGTATACATTTGTTATACAATTTGCATGCTTTCACTTATGGTTCTGATTTTACTTTTGCAGAAGTTATTCTTTCATCTGGATAAGTCGCTTGCTTGCGATCGACCTTGTGATTGTACTCTGTGGTGAGTGATTGTAAGTTTCGTTTATCACAATAGTCCCCTCTCCAATAAAGAAAAAAAATGTTATTAACCTGAAGAATTTAGGCTTAGTTTGTCTATCAACCAGGTTTTGGGAACAATTTTAGGGTTTAGGTTTGAATGCGAACAAATATCCCATTGAACATTTACGCGTGTATAAAAAAGTAGAGCTATCTTCTGAAACCTTACTCCCAGATTGAAGGAGTTGAAAAATTATTATTGAATCTAAGTTTCAAATATTAGATGCTCGTAACTTAGTTTTGAGTGTTTAAGACCCATATATTGTAGACAATTTTACCTTCTTAAAACTATTTGTGTTACAGAAATCATGCCATTTTTAGTCAACTATTTAGCCGAGCTGACCTGGTTCCTGATATGGCAAATCAACATCCATATCAATAATTACTTTTATAGTAAAGCTATCTACTTTGACAAATAAAAACCAGCATAATGGTGGACTTAATTTTCAAGGTTTTACGGACGGAAGTGGAGAGGGAGAAGAACTGGTTTATAAAGGAACCTTATTTTCTACTGTAGCTGGAGTTTACTTGGCTAAGGCTTGGATGGATGTTGTTTGTGAATTTGTTTCTGTCTAAGTGATGGGTGTTTGTGTTTGACACCATTGTATATTTGTATATGTTACAGGATTGGATTGCTTGCATTTCACCTGGCATTAGTAAATGATCCTCAAGATCCCCTAGTGGTGTGGGCTTTTGCATCTGTTCTATATCATGGAGAGTGGAAAAAAGGTGTTAAATTTGCTAAAGAACAGGCCGGAATGAGTGTTAATTTTGTACCTGAAATAAGAAAGTGTAATATATACAAATCAGATGAAGAAATTGCAATGGCAGTTACTAAATTGGCATCTTTGGTGATGCGCTCGACACATGCATTGGTTGAAAAAACTAGTCTTCATCACTTCATGTGCATGCCTAGATACTCATCTTCTCCACAATCTGACATGGTAAGTAAATCTATATCATGAAGTTGCAATGGGATCAGATTCTATTCTAATTGGTTAGGCTATTCAAACATGCACTAGTTAGGGCTTATGGTACTTCCTTGTTTCCTACATAGACCTTGTCAACTATTATAAACATTTTTGGCTCTCAAATTGAAGTATCTCTGCTGTCTTGTAAAGAAATTGTTTCTAATTAGGTTTTTAGAATTTGGACTTGAAGCCTAATAAAATCCCACAAAACTCTAATAAAATCCCACAAAACTGATCATGAAGTTATTGGCCTGGAGCGTGGCAAATAGGAGGCTCAGTAATGGATTTAGGATTGACTCTAATACCATTTTAAAATTTGCGTTTAACTGCCAAAAGTAGCTTAAAAGGTGAGTGTTACCCCACTTATTTTGACTTTATTACTAATCATTGTTCTAACATCCCATTTCTGCAAATGTCCACATATTTTGACAGTATTATACATGCATACGTGCACTTTTAATCATTCAACCAGTTATCCATTGCCCGGGACTCCTTCTAAGATGAACACCAATCCGAATTTTAAATCATTGATCAATAGACTTAACGTAGCTTACTGGAAATTGGTACATGTCAGTAGATCATTTTGTATTTTTTACTGGGATATTTATCCTTTCTGCCCTTGTGCCAAACTGGTAGTATAGTTCTTGATTACAAAGTTATCCCACAGAGTCAAGCTATCTTTTACCCCTTGTAATTTGTAAATGGATCATTGTGTCCATTTGAAGATCTTATTGTGTGTTAATTCATAAGGCTCCGATCCAACTGAATCATTGTGGATTTCAGGTATTTGTATCCAGGAAAGCAGGGCAGCGTGCTCAGACAATTTTCAAAAGGCTGGCCAATGATGGTAAATTTTACACGAGTGGAAGAAGAAAAAATTTGAAGATAAATTATGACATGCTTGGGAAGGGTGAACTTTCAGAGACTGGATTTGTTTTGGGCAAAATTGTACTTGAAACTATGAGTAGTGGAATTGTTGGGGATGGGGAGGATTCTGAAGCTGGACAATGTCACCTAAAGACTAAGGGCACTGAAGAAATTGGTCTATCGCCACATCCAGATCTGGTAAACCATCAAGTGGCGTCAATGGATGGTGAAGGACAACTTTTATCAATACCAAATTCAGAATGCGGGCAAGGAAAAAACAAGAAACGGAAACTGGTTAAGGATAGTTGTATTGCAAGGAAGAAAATGGGCTCGGGGAACCATAAATTGTCTGTGGAATATGAATGCAAGGAAAATAAAAAAGAGCAGCAGAAGGTAGTTAAGTTAAGCCAGAAGGCTGATCCATCCTTGACGAAGGACTCCACAGAAAACAATATTTATCTCAGAAAACAGCTGACAAATAATAGGAAGAAAATAACCAGTGCCAATACATTTCTAGACCAAGCTATGCAAATGAAGACGGATGAATACAGCACATGTACGGCGTCACAATCTGCAGAATCTGATAATCATCAGGTGATAGCTCACAACTTGGACATGGATGCAAAAACAACAGATAACAACCTGGACGTGGATGCAAAAACACCAAATGAGTCGGACTTGAAGAAGAAAATAATGAGATTATCAATGATTGAACTCTTTAAAGTGAAGTAACACTGAAACAGCACTCTACACAAGCTAACAAGCGATGAATGAAAATTTTTGGTGGCAGTAGATGTTTGATTTCCTCCTGCCTGACCAGCATAGTTGAGAGGCAAAAAACGAAGCAGATAATTCTAGCTATGCTTTTTGCCATAAAGAGTTTAGCTTCCTACTTCCCTTTCCCCTCAAAGCTTGGTGATTTAAAACTGCGTCCAGTTCCTCTATTTTGTTCTTATGCTTATATTTTTAAGGCTATCCTGGGTCTGTACCATTGAGAGATATCTCTTTCCTCCACTTTTTAATGTGGCAAAGAACTGAGGGAAGCTTGGTCTGTTAGGTATCTGTATGAGATACAAAGCCCTAGGATGAGAGTTTAACAAAACAAAACTGTATGGTTGATCATATGATTCATTAGTAACTTAACAGGATATTAACCTAAGCAAATCAAACTGGCGTACTAATCTATCATCACTCGAGCAAGGACGAATACTAGCACTTACAATTAGGTATCAGCTATTTAATTATTTTAGGATCAAAACTTCGTGCCCAAGCAAATATTATTCAAGTAAAATTCCCTAAAGTTTTGTAACACAACGAGCTTGAGTTCTTGTTGAGCTTAATAATTAACTTGATATGAAGTATTTATAATATGTGTGTGGTATAATATATGTATGTGTGTTGTAATTTTTCTTAATGAATTTGTAGTACCTAAAATCGAATAAGAAACATTTTATGGAAAATATAATATATTACGAATTCAGCTCTAATTTATACGTGTAATATATCGATTTAAAATGAAGCAATTAATAGTTTTATTTAACTAGGTTGGTTTTGAAAGAATTACAATTTGCTTACTAAATACTTCATTTCAATTTTAAGCTTTTTAGTATCCTTACTTATTTCAGTAGTAGAAAACAACCCCTGCATATGCCCTAAACCATAATAGGAATAGAATTAAAAATAATGCAAAAAGTTTCAAACGTGCAGTTTAATTCAAATGAAATGAAAAAACACAATGTGCTGTGGTCAAACTACATGTTCTATAGCTACTACAAAAAAATCAGATTGTTTTTTCTACATGCCATATCCTGGGAATTTGGTCTTGGTACCCCATGTTTCCTTCCTGCACCCCCATAATGAAAAGCTAAAATTTTCCCTCATCTTCTCTCCAATTCCCCGTCCCACTTCCATACTTTCCTCTACATTAAGTAAATGATATGGATGTGAAATTTCTCATGGTCACAATTTTTATGCAGTGATTGTGTTGTTTGAATAGAAATGTTTAAGTTTGAGACAAAATAGTTTGATTTAAATGAATGAATCCAAAAGGTGAGGTTTGTTGTATGGTGAGTAATGAAAAATTATGATTAAGTCAAATTGTTTAGAACAAAACAAAACATGTTATGTTAGACATGAAAAATGAAGAAAATATCAATTTGAACTAATTGGATCCTTGTCATATGTGTAAGTTTTCTTAATCATGCAAAGTCGCTGTGTGAGAAAAATTGAAATTTAATTAATTAGAAATCTAAAATCTTTAATAGTTGGACAAGCTGTTTGAATACAAACTCAAAAGTTTGGTCATCGGACAAATCAATTATTGTTGGATAAAATTCAATTAATTGAAAATATCAAAGTTTTGGTAGTTGGGTGAGCAAAATTTTCACTAGGCAATTAAAATTCACTACGTGTGCTAGCACCTTTGACCAGACAATTTGCAACATTTACTTAATTCATTAAGTAAATCAAGTGTTGGCTGAAGGAAAATTATTTTCAAAAAAAAAATGTTAAATGTTTCAAAATGCTAAAATTTGTTTATTATTCACCATATGATATTTGATTAATATTTTGTATTTGAATATTATTTTATTATTTTTGTGTAAAGAAAAATTAATTATAATTTATTAGTAATTAAGTTGTG
>Ga0209389_1003173_pt1 | contig 13099 bp, 5 predicted proteins | sample CowpearedBW_FD_187526 | JGI IMG/M metagenome (GOLD analysis project Ga0209389, IMG submission 187526) | Root nodule microbial communities of legume samples collected from California, USA - Cow pea red BW (SPAdes) (version 2) | ecosystem: Host-associated > Plants > Roots > Nodule | place: USA... | reverse complement strand
AAGAGAACTTTTCACAAGGTATTTTATACTGGTTCGGATCAAAAAGACCCTATGTCCAGTTGTTAATCTCTCTAAAGAGGGATTAACTCAATCATTAAAAATAAACTGAGATTACAAATATGAGTAAGAGCAATTTAGGATAGAAAGCACCTCTCTTAAAGCCACATGAGATGAAAAACACCTCCCCTGAAATCCACAAGGGATGAACACCACCTTTGAATTACACAAAGGATAAACAACTTCACCTATCAACATCAGCAACACTCAATCACTTAAGATCCCACTTGATGAAAGTTACAACTCTACCCACACTAGGTTTCCAAAGCCTTCCACAGAGAGTTTTCAAGTACTCAGACTTCTTTAACTTATATATTTTGTAAAGAGAACTCTTACCTTCATTTATAAAAGCCACTTGCAAAATTAGGTTAAGAATATGAAAAGTATAGTAACAACTGTCAGTTATAATCAATTATCATAAGTGATAATCGATTATCATAGTGTCTTTTCTCTAAAAACACTTTTTACTGAGATAATCGATTATTCCAATGAGTTTTGCAAATATATATAACTCTTTTAGTGTTATGCTGCTTGAGTTTTGCCTTTTCACTTTTGACCAACTAATTTAACTATTTTAAATAATATACACAAATTACAAGACTTCAACAACTAAATTCTTAAGTCTTTATTGTATCTCTTGAATCTAAGCATTCTTTAAGTCTTCAACATTTGTCCATGAATCATCATTAAGTCTTCCACACTTTTGACATCTCTACTCACAATTTTGAAACAATGTGCTCACAATGTTTGCATTTCTTCTTGGATTAGTCTCATCTTGCCTAGTTCTCGCTTGAGTTGGATACCTCCATAGTTTTAAACCAATTTTCCAATATTTTTCTTTGATTCCCATTTCTTGATGGTTGTTTTTATGCTTGCATGCGTCTAGTGTCATAACTTATTTAGTCTTGGTTTTGTTCGGGAGTGTAAAAGTCTAAGTGAGAGGTATTTGATAACAAAAATTCTACACTCTCATATTAAGGTTCATTAAAACCCATTATGATCTTTATTTCTTATATCTTTAACTTTTTGCTTGGTTTACCAACTTTTAGGAAGTTTAAGAGCTTCAACATCACTCAACACCATCTTATTCGCGCCCTACATAATTTAAAACCATGCTCCTTTGTTGGTACTGCTTGGTGCCTTTTGATTGGCACCTAGTGCAATCGAAAGGGTTAGCCCCTGTTTCGTTGGCACCTATCGCACATTATTTTGTGCCCAGTGCACACAATTGGGTGTCTAACTTTCAAATATTGGAGCTCCATGGATACTAACTTTCAAATATTCTTTGAAATGAAGTATGATTTATTCTCTTTATTCTTTTAATCTCTATGTATTTCCATTCTAAATTGAAGTAGACAACATTATGGGTAACTTTAGTCATGTCAGTTCTTTTTTATTCCATCTCCATTGAACTGCAATTCCTTCCTAGTTGAATTTTAATTTTCTTATTACAACTATCTTTTTTTCACTACATTTTAAGTACAATTATACTATTTTTTTATTTTTACAGTTTTTAATCCCTCGACCTTTAAATTGAAAAAAATAAATTTCAATCAATGAATTGACTTGACATTTTTCCACTGAGTGACCTAGGTTGACTTCTATAATACATTACTAAAGACGAAACACTTAGTTTTATCTGATGAAGCTTGTGTGAGACAAAGGGCTTTTATCATTGGGTCAAAGGTCGAGCCGAGCTGACCTGATTCGGAGGTTGAGGCAAGTCGGTGGAGGCTGAAGGTCAAGCTGAGTCAATCCAAGCCAAAGGGCCCGAAGGCTAAGTTGAGTTGGCTCAGTTCAATGGTCTAGTAGAATCGGCCCTATCGAAGGTTAAGTCGAGTCGATTTGGCCGAAGGTTGAGCTAAGTTGGCCAATAAAATACGAGCTTATTTACGAGTGGGTTGGGGCTAGCCCATGGATCATGGGTCAAATTGACACTTAGACATGGAGTGACTTGTTGTGAAATTTCAATTTCCTTCGTTTTTTAGTGAATTTCAAATTATATTATTTTTGTTATTTGAAATACCTTTTCAATATTCCTAAATTTTAATTTCTTTTTAATTTCTTCATCCATACAACTCATTTTGATTTTATGAATTTCAAATTCACCAAATAAAGGAATTACTCTCTTAAATGGCTTTATAAAAAACACACTATAATGTTGTGTTTGGATGAGGTAATTTAGAAAGGTAATTCAATTATTTGAAGAATCAAAATTCTTTACACTAGAATGACTTGATTGGATAAACTAATTCAAAAGAATTTGAAATTTAAGAAATTAATTCTAAATACCCTAAAAAATATAAGAAATTTGAAATTTCACTCCTCTCACTCATGTAGGTCGAGCCGAATCGGCTCAAATTTCAAACTTAGTTGAATCGAATTAAGAAAAAGACTCAATCAAGTCAACTTGGATCAAAATTTAAGTCGAGTTAGCTCGAGTTGATTCGACCTGGGCATAAGGCCGAGCTGATTCAACCCAAATCAAAGGTCGAGCATATTCATCCTAAGCAGAAGCTTGAGCCGATTCCACCCAGTTCGAAGATGGAGCTAATTCGATCCAAATTGAAGGTTGAGGTGATTCAACCCAGGATGAAGGTCGAGCCAATTCAACCTAAGTCAAAGTTTGAGTCGATTGGCCCAAGTGAAAATCGAGTTTATTCGGCCTGGGACGATAGTCGAGCTGATTCAGGCCGAATGTAAAGCCAATTCAGCCCAGGCCAAATTTCGAGCCATTTCGATTTAAGGTCAAAGTCAGATCGATTCTACATGGAACGAAGGTCCAACAGATTCAATCAAGTAGAAGGTCAACCCAAATCACCCAAGGCCAAAGGACAAGCTGATTTAGCCAAACTAATGGTCGAGTTGATTCAGCCCGTGTCGAAGGTAGAGCCTATTCTATCTGGGTCGAAGGTCGATCTAATTTTGCCTAGGCCAAAGGTCAAGCTATTTCAATCTAGGGTGATGGTTGATCAAAAATGGAGGTCCAATATACTCAATCAAGGAGAAGGTCAAGTTGATTCGGCCTCGGCCAAAGTTTGAGCCGATTCAACCCAAACTAACGATCAAGCCGATTTGGCCTATGTCGAAGGTTGAGCGCATTTGATCTAGGCTTAAGGTCGAGTTGATTTAGCGTGGTTAAAGTTCACATTGATCAAATATAAGGCAAAGGTTTAGTCGTTGGGCCCAGGTCGAAGGTCGAGTTGTTTCAATTGAGTTGATTTATCCCTTGTCAAAGATCAAGCTAATTAATCTCAGGTAAAAGGTTGATATGAATTGGCCTGTGTCAGGATCGAGTTGATTCGGCCTGGGTCGAATGTTAAGTTGATATGGTCTGAGATGAATGTCGAGAAGAGTTGGTATGGGCTGAAAGTCGAGATATGTTTGTTGGGTTAAAGGTCGTGACGAGTTGATCCAAGTTGAGGTTGATGACGAGTCGGCCTAGACTGAAGGTCTTGATGAGGTTTCCTTGGTCAAAGTTTTAGACGAGTCAGATAGAGTTGTAGGTCATGATAACTAGGCCCATATCGAAGGACCAAACAAGTCGGACCAAGTCGAATGTGAAGTCGAGACATCACAACTCGAAGGTCAAGACAGGTCATCTTGACCCTAGTTCGAGATGAGTTAACCCAGGTCGACGGTTGAGATGTTTTATGTTGATCCCACGATCAAGACAACCATACATGAGTCAGTCTAAGTTGAAAGTCAAGCTAAGTCAACTTCATCTGATGGGTACAATCGAGTTATCGAAATATTTTTAAAATAAAATTTTATCTTTAGAAAAAATTTAAATTGCTTTATCCAAACTAAAAAATTAAAATTTAAGATATTTCAATTAGTCCATGTAAACAAACTACTTAAGAAATAAAGATAATGGAATTGTAAGTATTCAAATACCATGTATTTCAATTTCTTAAAATTGTTAAAATTCTTTATCCAAACACAAGGTAATAGTTTTTTGTATTAAATACCACAAATCAAAACTTAGCCACACTATCATTTTAGGTATTTGTCTTTTCTTATCCACTCCAAACATTACATATCTTAATTCAAGTCACTCATGTAATTCAATTAGGTATTAATCCATAACTCAAATAATTCCATCATAGATATTTAGTTAAATTACTCTTTTGGTCCCTCTATTTGCCAAGTAATAACAGTTTGGTCCTCAAATTTTTTGTTGTCTCAATTTGGTCCTCATTTTCTTAAAAATAATTCAATTAGTCATTACCGTTAGTTTGACCAAATGATGTTAAAGTCAACGTCACGTGTCATAATTTTGGTTTTTTTGAATTTTTTTAAATTTTTTAAATTTTTTACACATGTCACTTCACAGTTGTGTCACGTGTCAAAATGACTCAATTTGGTCCCTATATATGTGTTTAGTTTTAATTTAGTCCCAATTTTTGTAAAAATGAAGTAATATTGTGCCTCCATAAATTGACACTAAATTTAATTTTTTATAAATCTTATGGTGATATTACTTAAATTAACGTTTTTATTAAATATTTCTATAAATATTTAAAATTAACTTTAAATTCTATACAAAATATTAGACTTTGGTTTTGTTTTAAACTTGAAATTTAGTTCCTAAACTTATGTATGACAAGTTATTTGATTTTTAATCTTCACTAAGTTTATATAATATGATACACTTGATGCTTTTATATATGATGACAAAATTGTTAATTTTTGAAATTAAGTTTGGGGTTTAACTTTGTTTAATAATAAAACTAAGAAAAAACTTGTTTAAAAGTATTTCTACAAATATTTAATAAAAATGTCAATTTTATTAAGAATATCATCATAAGTTGTATTCAAAAATTAAATTGAGTGTCAATTTAAGGAGGGACAATATTGCTTCATTTTTACAAAAATTGGGACTAAATTGAAACTAAAAACAAATATAGGGACCGAATTGAGTCATTTTGACACGTGGCACAATTGTGAAGTGTCACGTATAAAATATTTAAAAATTAAAAATTAAAAAAATTAAAAAATTGACATGTGGCGTTGACTTTAACACCGTCTAGTCAAAATTAACGGCAAGGACCAAATTGAATCATTTTTAAGAAAATGAGGACCAAATTGAGACAATGAAAAACTTGAGGACCAAACTGATATTACTTGACAAATAGAATTTCTAAAAGAGTAATTTAACCTAAATATTTCAAAACATGAACTTTACTCCTTTCAAAATAAAACAAGTATGAGTAAACAAACCCATATCACTTAAGCAAGAAACTATCTTTTAAGCAACCTTACTCACAAAAAGACAAAGTTACTAACGCCCTCTCACTCAAGTTATTATTAGGGATGATAAATGGGCCAGATAGGTATGAGTTTGACCACATTCGTCTCCACCCATGAAGTTAAAACTCATACCTATCTCCATCAACTATGAATTGTGTGTCTCATCCTCATCCTCATCGAGTAACATATATACTCATAACCATTTCCATATTCATCCTTACAGTCCCAAATATTAATTGAATAATTTCCTTACAAAAATATCATAACAAAGAAAAATTATATTAAATAACAATTATACTTAATTGATATTTCGTGATAACTATAACATCTTTCTTTTATGTAAACTATTGAGAGGGATAATACTTCAAGGATTTGAGTAAACTTTGTGGATATCAAATGAGTTGGATGTTGGTATAGAATACAAGTTGTGTCACAAAATGAGAGTTCTTCAAATGAAACGAAATTGAAAACCAAAGAGAAAAAGATGATAAGTTTTGTGTATCACCTATTAAACTAAGGTTCACACATTTGAACACTCAAAATTGATAGTCATGCATTCTCACATGGCAAAAAAAAGGTGAAATGAAGCATAAATGATCAAATATGTTCCCTAGAAATAATTTAATTTGATAAGAATAAGACTTATGTTTATCCAAATGGAATTTATTGTTTGAAGAAAACAACACAAAAGGGCAAATTGTGTAATTAACGTTCTAATGAGAAAAAAAGTAACTTGGAGATTTCGATGAATTTGATGAATATTGAATGAGTCATGAAGAGATAGAGAGAGAGAATCAAGATTTGTTTGGGAAAAGAAAGGTTTAAATGAAATTAAACAAAGAACCAAAAAGAATAGTGAAAATATGTTTTGAGGTTACCTAATTGTGAAGGTTGGATTAGTTAAATAGATTGTTTAAATATGTTATAACATGTACTAGTTGATATGCAACTTTTATCATATGTGGTAGATGGTTTCAATAGTTCGTCTAGTCTCTTAACGTCTATTGAGACCTGAACTCCTTGGTGAAGTTTGTAACATCTTGTCTGGATATTATGGATTTAAATAAAATAAAATAAAGATAATAAATCAACGTCATTTATTGAAATATCATTTCCCAAAACGCGAGAAAATTAAAACCATTATTACATCGTAAAAGATAAAAAAATCCATAATGTATAAACTCAAATAAAATATAAACGTCGGTCACATAAGTGTTTACAAATTTATTCAAAAACATAAAATCTTAAAATCTCTGATAAATCTTTTCTCCCAGTCTAGCCCCGCTCCAGCTTTAGGTCTCACTAGATCCACCTGCAACATCATTTGCTCTCGTGTACCGCGTACATGATCATCGATAAACACAAGGAGATAGGGTGAGCTAACAATATATAAAACATATACAATTCAGATATATAAACACACAACCATCAAAGGAACTTCATCCTTTGATTCCAAACCACATGACCATAACCATGTTAACCATGTTCTACGTCTTTAGATGAATACCTCAAGATGTCTTGCTGCAACACCTACAAGCCACAACTTGTAGAACACATGCGAGAATCTAGCTACGGATCATACTCTGTAATGTCAGGTGGAGTTCCCAATACGAACCAAGTTCGTAATGTCCCAAGACTACCAAACTCGTTAGCAGGAAGGTAATCTATCTGGACCCATTTGTATGAGCCACAACTCGCACACTCACACTAACAACACTCGCCAACTCGAGCGGCAACTCAAGAGTTCCTCGTGTTCATTCGTCATCCCGAGCCACAACTCAAGGGATGCCATTCTGAGCCACAACTCAAGAAATTCCACTTGCTTACCCCCTATCCCGAGCCACAACTCAAGGGATACATTCTAAGCCACAACTCAAGGAACACCAACAAGTTGACCTTTAAGGTATCACCAAAACATTGTAGATCAGGCACATCCAAAGCAAGCAAAGCTTCTACCTCTGCGTTATCTCTCGACGCTGCTTTTGAGCCGCCAGGCGAAATATGCTTCCAGACCATTTGGCAGGGGACACGTGCCACCAGGCGGCAAGCGCCACTGTACACACTACCTTTACAAGTATCGCCTAGCGGGACGACCTTCACCGATAGGTGCCACACGTTCCTATTGCCCTAAGGAATTGCAACTATCGCTTGGTGGTTCTGATACCGCCGCTAGGCACCACACCAATACTCGCGTAGTACCGGTTTTTGGTTTAGGTTCAGGTACAGTTGCTCAGACCCTCAACTCACACAGCCACTCAACTAGCGCATCACAAATCCTAATTACTGACTATCACACTAATTGCAACTATCATACTTCATCTTCACATATCTCATTCATTAAATGAGTCACCCATGAAATTTCCATGTATTCATACTCATATTTTCATTCATTATTGATGCACAATGCCCTCTTCCTTCTAAACATAACTAAATCTCTATTTCCATCCTACTACATTCTCTCTTAGTCTTTTGCCCCATAGTACCACATTTTTACTACTTTAATTGAACCATGACTAACTCAGCCACCCACAAGATACCACAAGTCCTAAGTCTCGTGCTATTGCCAATCCATTTCATACTACTAGTTTAATTACTATTTTGGACTAAGATAAATATCACAATTTCTCCCAATTATCATGCAATCACAGATTAATTCATAATAGTTGCCACATATTTTATTCTACATTTTCCCTTACTCCAAATTTCCTAATTCCATTGGCGTAAATGACATATCACCCCATAGTCCTTATGCCTTAGTTGCATCTCACAGCCATGTAGTGTATAATTCACTACGTTGGCGCCTAACAGCTCTCTTAGTACCACCAGGCGATGCATAGTATTATGGGAAATTCCTAGAATTTCCAACACCTGTGAAGACCCCAACAACCATAAAAATCCACCCCTTTGAGTATTTTCACGATCCACCCATTAATCATGTCGCCAAGGGGGTCTAATAGTAATTTAATTTTGAAATTCTAGTTTCCTTAGGGTAATTCGTGCCTCCTTTAATCCTAACGCAACATTCCAATCCTTTCCAAACCCTAAACACAATATTCATTGAATTTTATACCATTACTTCCAAACGCGATGTAATTCAACAATATATGACGCTAAAAAATAAACCAACCTATAAAGCCCCATTTTCCCCGATCAGAATCAATCCAGAAATATCAAAACCTTAAAATTGTGCCAAAATGACTCGCGTCGCCTTGCAGGTGTTCATCATTGCCATGCAGATCATTCAGAAACCAGAAACTGGGTTGATTAGCACACGTCGCCTGGCGGCCCAGTTCGTGCCTCCAGGCGGTTCCTCTGAAGAACCCAAAAATGTGTAAAAAAAAATGGTATGAATCGCATGGCGACTTTGAAGGTCCATGCCAAGTGATTTCTGGAAAAATTCCATAAACATGCAATTTCACAGAATTATCACAGTTCATGCTTTTAATTACTTAATCATAAACTAAAATAAAGACACAAAATAAAAACCACGAAGTCCAGCTCCCTTAACCTGGATTTCTTGCTCAAAATGTGCACAAATCCTTGAATCCTTGATCTCAATTCACCTTATCTCGTGATTCCTCCTTGAAGACTCTTTCTCCACTCTCACTTTTTCTCTTTGCACGTACTCAACACAGCCTCACCACTCACTCTTAGTTGCTATGCCAATTTTTTTCTAGAAAACCTTCTACTCTCAAGTTTTTAGCCATTTATTTCATGCAATTAATAATAAAAACGAAAAATGGATTAATGCATGGATTAATGATCATTCAATAACCATTACTATGTGGTTTTCCAGCCCTCTTGGCTGCCCCTTCTAACAGCTAGGGTTTCTGTGCCCTTTCACATTCATGCCAAAAGGAGACTTGGCAAAAAGAGAGTTATTTTGCATAGGCCAAGGTTCAAACACACAACCATGAAATTCCAAAGCAAGCACACAACCAATTTAACCAATTTATGTTTCGTGATCATTCTTACTCATTTAAGAATATAATATCACGTACCACAACCAACATATTATATAAAAATAATACACAATTAAATTGACACACAACTTAGCAAACATAGGACCCGAACCCAAGTCCTCTCACATAATCAAGTACTCTCAACTAATTGAGCTAGTACTCTTCCACGTCATACTTATTAGTATTAAATACCATAAAGGCTCTCACTACCCGCATTTGTTAATTAATTATTTATTTATTTAATTAAATTTTGCGGATCTTACAAAGTGCTTAATACAACAAAGCCTAAAGCATGAAGAAGTTGTATCTGATCAATATTGTACAAATCATGAATGCATGTTTTTTATATGACAGACAATAAAACACCATTCAAATTTTCACTATGTTTGATAAGTGAATGATGATATAAAAAAATAAGTACAATCAAGACTTTAAGTTGATATGAACTTAAGGAATAATCATAAAGCTTAAACTGTTCTTGTATGCAACTGACTTGCCTCATGAGTCTTTAGTCCTTTGTCTCTTCTTTGTAGTGCTCTTCCTGAACAACTACTTAACGATGCTCTTGGAGGGTGGGTACTTGTAGGCACTCTGACACTCAAGTTAGTAATACTTCTAGTTTAGGGGTGAGTAAAAGATCAATGCAAAGATAGGCCCCTTACCTTGGACACTGAATCTTTTTTTATATTACCTGAGTCTAATCCTGACTTCATTACCTTTGTATTCGTTTTTATTCTCTTTGTAAATACCAATAAACCCCATAAATGTCTTAACGTAACTGTAATTGCCATTACATTCCCTTGTGTTGCCAGTATTCTTGAATGCACTCTTACAGTCATATGTCCCATTTATGATGTATGCTTGTATGCCTGAGCCTATATGTACTGGGATGTATGTCTATATGCTTGAGCCCATATGTGTTGGGATGTACGTCTGTATGCATGTACGTCTATATGGCTGAGCTCACATGTATTGGGATGTACGTCTATATGGCTGAGCTCACATGTATTGGGATGTACGTTTGTATGTCTTAGCCCATATATATTGGGATGTACGTATATGTACCCTTAAGCCTATATGTGGACTTGGCCGAGATGTACCTGCCCCTTTTTTTGGCCAAGATGTACTCATCTCCAGGTGCAGTCGAGATGTACTCAGATCCTCAATACATAAACCAATGATGCAAGGAATGTCTTCACCATTTATCGTTGAATGAATTCTTGCTAAGTATAAATTCATTCAAATATCTCAACATTTTAGCTAAAGTTGAAATGTCTGCCACCTATGCTGACACAAGCATATGTCAACTCTGGTCGAACTATTTGCTTAATGTAGTATGTACTTTTATCACTCTCTAAAGTAAAAAGCTATGCAACTAAAGGAGGCAAGTATTGCTAGCTATTAGGGAAGTTGAGTAAATAATAGAAAAGCAATCATTGAAGTGTGCAATGCATTCAATGTTTCTTAACATTCAACTCTCTCACTTAGTAGATTTGTGTTAAAGTAAGGTGGAGTTTATGAGAATTGGCTTAATAAAATCTTGTCTAAAGTTTTCTAGACAGTTTAATTATGCTAGATAGTCAAGTGGTCATATGATGCTTCTATCATATGTGGTAAGATGATTTTAGTAAATTTTTTAGTCTCTTAGTGTCTACTGGATTTAGTAATAAGAAGCATTGTTCACATGTCTTTCTCATTTCGGGGCATTTCACAAGTGTTAATTATAATTGTAATATTACGTAAATAGAACATTTGTATAATTAGTTGAGGTTAACATTTGAGTTATACTTGAGTGGGAGTTTGTTGTGAGAAAATTTGTAGTAATAGTGAATTCTTTTATGGACTTAGATTGAAGTTTGTTAATAATTGAATTGAATGTGTTATATTTGTCTGATTCTTTCTTATTCCTCCTATTATGTTTACTTTTCCTACTTACTTTTGTGGGTTTCTTTGTTGTTGTTCTTTGTTTGTGTAGTTGACCCTTCTACAGTAAATTTGTCTAAGTTAATTCGTTACACTAAAATTAAGATTCTTTTAGTGATTTAAAATGAAGACAATATGACATTTACATACTCATCTTCGTCCATATACCTAATTTATAAAAGGATAATGATACTTCAACCCACTTTTTTTGACCCACTTTTAACCTACCACTCTTATCACTCTTAGATCATCACATCACATCAATACAAAAAATTTAAATAAATGATCTAAGGGTGATGAGAGTGGTGGGTTAAAAGTGGGTCAAAAAAAGTAAGTTAAAATATCATTTTCCTTTATAAAATTAGATTCTAACCATACTTATACTTGTACTTGGTCAATGTGAGAATTTCTCATCAAAATTGGAACGAGTTTCAACAATACCCATTTGAGCATATTTGTTTGTCATCCTTAGTTATGATCTTAGGACTTTAGCAACAAATAGGATGCTTAAGGATTATGATTCAAAATGAAAGAGAATCACCACTGACTATCATCACTTAAGCGACATAACACTTAAAGGAGAGAGAATTTATTGTCTTCTTTCACTCAAGTTATAAGTTATAACTTGAGTGTTGAGCATTATCACTTAGGCGACTAATTGAATATTTGAATAAAAATACTTTGTCTTACTAATAAATGTCAACTTAAATATCACTCGAGTGACAAATCTAACACTTGAGTTACGTATGCATAAACTCAATAAACTAACACAAGTTCAAAAATGTAACTCAGCAACACATATCTAATCCATTTCCATACGATTTTAAACATCTAAGCATACTTTTCTTTTATCATACCTAATTACATCTAACTTTCTCAACTTTAATTGCTTTTTTTTATTAGCAAAGAATATATATATATATATAATAGAATATTAGGGGTGCTCTAATTCATTTATTGTTTCCCATATAAAAGTTCCACGAGTTTTCCATAAATGAAAAAAAAAAATGCTCAAACAAGCCAAAATAAGCCTACTACAAACCCTATATTTCTAATATCATCCCTTCTTGAAATTACCCAAATTTTGTAGTTACCTACATATTTAAAGTTTTAAAGCATACGATTTTCCTTTTCCTTACAAATATGAGTCTAGCTAAACTCCCTATACATTAGCTTTCCTTGAATTGTTGTTGCATATTTGCCTCATCAATCTACTTTGAATGAACACTTGATTTTATCACTATTCATTTCCTTCTTCAAATTCTTGTTTAGCTCTGTTTTAACCTTTGTTGTTCCTGACACTTGCAAAAATCTACAACAAACAAACACACGTTAAATCTTCAATTTATTAGCATAATATGCCCTTCCATTATGTAACACAAATTCACCTTAGATTATTTGAGATGTAGATAAGTAATTGAGTTTCATAAGATGAAAATGTTGAAAATTGAATTTATACTAGTTATGATTTTGGTTGTACAACACCAAAAAAGATTCAATACACACCATCAACAACACAAATATATAATAACACAAGCTAACATAATATATTGTTTTAATTCAAAGACATATGATTCCAAATAGTTTAATTCAAATATATAATTCAAGATAACATTTCTTACACATAGGCAAGTTGGTGCGTGTGATCATGACTAGAGTTTCAAAGCTCATCGAATACATAAAAATGTTCAAATGAGATATTCAAAAACACAAACCTTGAAATTATAACATCACAAGTAGCTTGACTCAATCAAAGAGAAAACAAATCTTGTAAGACAACGAGAAACTTAACTCAATCATGATTATATGCATGATTGAGCTACCTTAATTAATGATCAATCCAAAATTTAAAAGATAATACTGATATATATAATCTAAATTTTTAGAAAAATAAAATTTTATAA
>Ga0209389_1003171_pt1 | contig 13100 bp, 11 predicted proteins | sample CowpearedBW_FD_187526 | JGI IMG/M metagenome (GOLD analysis project Ga0209389, IMG submission 187526) | Root nodule microbial communities of legume samples collected from California, USA - Cow pea red BW (SPAdes) (version 2) | ecosystem: Host-associated > Plants > Roots > Nodule | place: USA... | reverse complement strand
GAATCATTTAAAGGAACATTTTCTGTTGAGTTTGTTTCTGAAATAGAAAATCAATACGGTAAAAAAGAATTACTGGATATCTTTAGATATGTTGTTGAGAGCAGCAAACAACATTTCAATCCCAGTTACCGTCTTCAAGGTTTTTAATTTACTTTGCTTGAATTATGTGATTTATATTATTCATTTGGTAACCATAAATTTTAGGGGGCACAATGTAGGTCAACTTATGTCTTGATGATGTTTACAGTTTGTGGCAAAATTCTGGAGGCTGCTGTTTGTGTGGTGTGCGCATTTGATATTCCACTTGAAATTCTTTTGCTTTTCATTTCAGCATTGCCAAAGGAATTTACGGATTATGGTGGTAAGAGAAATATATTATGTCAATGGCTTTCTACACTCTGTAGTCATGAAAGTATTTGAAAGCTGAGGAAAGAAAATACCAAACACTCCATTTTCCCTTCAGTTGTTTGCTTAATGAGAAATCAAATACTATCATCATTGTTTTCAAAGCAAGATTTGAATTTTGAATAGCAAGATCTATTTTCTGAAGTGAGTGAATTAAATCTTATCCCAAACTGTAAGCTAAATGAAATAATTAAATCACAAAATCTATTTATGCAAAGAAATATTTAACATAGTTTTTTAAAACATGTTAATTTTTTTGGGTCATATACATATAACTTGTTGTATAATCAATGGCTGAATATAAACATAACCAACAATATGTGAAGCACCCTTGGGAGAAATAGAATGTTTTTATTGCTAAAAATACATCAGACATATATACAAGATTGGAGGACTAATATATGAAATACATTAACAATACAAATGTAATCAGATTCCTAAGGTTCAGGGATATAATTGGATGCCTATGATTCAGGGATGTTTCTGTTATACAATTTAATATAATCTCCTAAATATGGAAGGATAAAATGTGATTGTTAACATTATGAGGCAACACTTGCCCAAACTTTGTTACTGAAAGCCTTTTGTGATGCTTATTGGGCATCTATTATTGATGGTAGGTATTCTACTTCAGGAGCAGCCATCTTTCTGAGTTCCAATTTAATATCTTGGTGGCCCCACAAGCCAGCAAGTTATTCGCTGTTCTAGCATAAAGGCTGAGTACAGTAGTTTTGCTAAAACATCTACGGAACTAACGTGGCTTTCTATTTTGCTCACTGAATTGCAGGTTTCATTTTAGTACTCCTGTTCTCAGTGAGTTTTGGGAGGGTTGTTAGAGGGAATAGCTAGTTATATTTTATAGTAGGTTACAGTTGTTAGCTTTTACTGTTACAGCTGTTATCTATATATATGTCAGCTAATACTGACAATAGCTTTTTGTTCTAAGCGGTTGCCTATAAATAATCTTGTATGGTTTTTATTTCATATGAGTGGAAATAATAAACAGTTCAATTTGTTAACAAAGTTTCTATCATTCGTTTTCTTCAGGATTGGATATAAACTAAATAAAATCCTTTTTTATTTTGTTCTTGCTTTCTTATATACACATCACAATTTGTTGGTTTGGACTTAAGAGTGTTACTTGTTACAGTATTTGTTGGAATTATGATCTGAGTATATGGTCTAAAAATATGAATTAAGATTAAGTTTTCATCACATTTGGATGTTCAATAACAAAAACCTCCATGCTTGTCTTTCCAAACCATATTTTGTTCATGAATTTGAAAAAAATGTATGATTTTTAGTTCATTAAATTTTGACTACTCTTCCCGTTCCTCCCCAGGTCAGTTAAGGGTGGCTGTGCAAAGATGGCTTTCTGGTTGTGGTTACAAGGATAGGTGTGCCAATTGCTGTAATAATGAGATAAAGCTGTGGAAGAGTCTTTATGACTTCCCACAGAGGTTTGTCAGCAATAATCTTCCATTTGATGTTTCTCTTACTTATGATGATGAGGACTTGAGTGCATGGGAGTCTGAAGCAAATAGATGGGCAAAAATGCTTTTCCTTTCTACTGAGCAGGGCCATCTCCTGGAACCTATTTTAGTGGTTTGCCTTTGCCTTTGTCCTTTTTAATTTCTACAATGTTTATTAAATCTTGGGGGAAATTAATCATTTATAGGAAAAAAAAATCATCAGTGTCTTGGGTTATATATTTGTTTTGTTATAAGAGTGCAATAAGATCGTTTTATGACCTGCCATTGATACTGCTCGTGGCAGGGGTATCCCTGTACCAATTTTATGTTTTAAAATCTAACAGGGAAATGGCAACTGTTATTGCAGTTTATTCGACACAACGGTACTAATATCTTGAAACAAAACCATGATACAAGGTACATAGTAGTCAAATTCATGATTCTTGTCTTGAGCTTAGTTATGGAGCTCCGCAGAGCAAAGGAAAGAGCAGTTGAATATAGTGCCAAAGCCAGAGCAAATGTAGGGAACGCCTTTGCTGGTGTAGTTGATGATCTGGGTTTCATTGATGACATCTCTGAGAAGCTTTCTGATGAATTTGTATATTTATTGGTACCATATTTTATACCCTTTTATATTATGATGTGTTTATCCATCTATTTTTTATATTCTTAAATGTTTATTGGAATGCAGGATGATCTGGTTCCGTTTGCCAAACAATCTTGTTCTGTTTTCTGGTCTGGTGTTGTTACAGAGGACACTGCACTTCCTGGTGCCGTGAAAGGAAAACTTGGAGGCCCTAGTCAACGAAGGTTGTCAGTTTCTGCTACCACTGTTGTGTTGCAGGCAGTAAGTACATTCTCCAACTTTTTTATGGTTGACTGTTTATTTCATTATGAATTGGATACTAGATAATTATTCATTGAAGGTGGTACCCTTGTAACTTAAAATTTAAATCTAAACTAAACTGTAGGTATCACAGCGGCTTTGATGTTTCTTTCCTTCTAGCTAGCTTCAACATTTTACTTTAATGGAATTCCTTGAATAAATTGGGTACTCGTTTACGAAGTAATTTTCACTGATAGAGCCTGTAAATTGTGAGGAACCAACATTGTAAAAGCTAAAATGATTTATACATATACTTGGAAGGTAATGCTTATGCTTTTCACTTAATTCAATAAAAGATACAAAACAGCTCCACTTGTAGAGGAAAAAGGGAGCAAAAAAATTGGGCGTCATAATAGGAAATCTCTATGAAAAAGAAAATAATGAATTTGTGAATTCTCAGTTAAGAAAGAGATAAAATAATTTCCTAATTACAAAAATAATCTATTTCTACCTCATTACTTATAATAAAAACCGAATTTTACAATACATGGAGATACAAAAGATAATTCGTGCATACTTTCAACACTCCCCTGAAGCTGGCATTGAATATGTTGTTCTTGAACAGCTTGTCAATCATGTTATGAAAGTGTTTCTTACCTAACCACTTAGTGATAATGTCTGCCACCTAACATGTATAGTTCTATCATGTAATACCGGGTTGTGTACTATAGAGATTGCTTTCTGATTATGACATTATAATCTTACTGAATATGTTGTACATGAACAGCTTGTCAATCATGTTATGAAAGTGTTTCTAGCTAACCACTTGGTGAGAATGTCTGCCACCTGACATTATAAGCTTACTGGTGCTGAGTTTTGAATCTTCAGCTCTTGTAGCAACTTACTAATCCCCAATACTTAGCAATCCCTTGTGACATTGATCTATATTCTGCTTCCGCTCTACTCAGTCACTGCACTTTTTGTTTTTTACTTCTCCTAGTGATTAAATTTCTTCCAATAGAAGTACAGTGACCCAATATAGACTTTCTATCTCACTGCTGCCTGCCCAATCTGCATCTTTATTGGATCCCACCAGTATGATCCCAGTTTTCCATATAGTAAACCTTTCATGGAGTTGCTTAGAATTCTATCTACCTCTTCAAAGTGCTTACTTTTAATTGAGCACATGAATTGACGTGCCACAAAAACTACAAATCCAATATCTTGGTGAGTATGGGAGTGATAGATTAGTCTTCCAACTAGTCTTTGATACCTTTTTCTGGTCATTACTTCAGCTTTATATGGATCAAGCTTTATATTTTGCTCAAGGGGTGTAAGTCTTGGCTACCTTACAACCCAATAAGCCAACTCCCTTAAGCAAAATCTAGTATATATACTTCCTATGACTTGAGAAAAAGACAAAAGAAAAAAGAATGTGCAAGCTTAATTCTCGTCATACATATTTATAATAACATTAAAGGCTTAGATACAATGAATGAGAGGAAAGAGAAAAAAATAAGAAAGGTCACATCTAGAAACTAGGTTCAACGCAAAACACATAGCAACTTTTCAATAAAGTCTATTTAAAATGACTTGTTCCTACACTCCTCCTGAAGTTGGAGTGAACAAATTGTATGTGCTAAGCTAGAAACAAATCAATTGAATTTGAGGTCCTCTCAAGGATTTTGTTAGGGCATCTGCAAGTTGATTATTGGATTTGACAAACTTCTATTTCTTTGGAAAACAACTTTTCTCGAATAAAATGATAGTTGGTTTCTATATGTATGATCCTATCATGGGATACTAGATTGGAAACAATGCAAAGATCAACTTGGTTATCCTAGTACATCTTCATTTGTTGAGCCTCAAGAATCTAATTCTTGTAGGAATTGTTTTACCCGAGTCCAGATTCTCTACTGGGTTTTTGTGTTGTTCTCTGCTAAGTATTAAAAAATACACTATATTCTTACTTTAAAAATCTTTTTAATATATTTTAGAATTTCAAAATCAGTGACTATTAGTGTATTTTGAATGCACAACAAAGAAACAATATAGGAAATCCAGTAGAGAATCCAAATTCGTTTTACCCATACAAGCTCACAAGTGAGAGACATCATTGTCTGATACTCAGTTTCAACAATGGATTGAACAACTACATTTCATTTCTTGCTTTTCCAAGAGAGAATATTTCCTCTTATGAAAGCACAATATCCAGTTGTAGAACATCGATCCATAGGAGAACTTGCCCAATAAACATCACAATATCAAGGGATATGGGTATTCCCTTTGTCTTCAAAAAGTAGAGCTTATTTTGGAGCCTTCTTAAAGTATCTTAGAAAATGGATGTCAACATTCTAACGATCAATACAAAGATTTTGCATGAACTTACATACAATACCAACTAATACTGTCAAATATGGTCTAGTAATGGTAAGATAGATAAGTTTTCCAACTAGTCTTCTATATCTTTCACGATCAGAAAAAACTTCTCCTTGTTCTGCAAGTAATTTCTGTTTTGGATCCATAGGACAATCAACTGGGTTACAATCAATCATCTGTATCTCTTTCAGGATGTGTAGAGCTTATTTCCTTTGAGCTATTGCAAAGTATTTGAGACTTCCAAGATCCTTGGTCTATATGATTGCATAGTTGTTCCCCTAATTGAGATGTTCAAGCAGCATCATTCCTTGTAATGATTATATCATCAACATACACTATTAAGTACATTTTCCAGGGGAGGTATGTCAATAAAATACATAATGGTCATCCTCACTTCGTTTCAGCCTAATGGTTTGAACAATGTGGTTGAAATTTCCAAACCAAGTACATGGAGATAGCTTAAAACCATAGAGAGAGCAATATAGTTTACAAACTAGGCTAGACTCCTTGTTAGTAACAAACCTAGGGGGTTGGTCCATGTAGAACTCTACCTTAAGATAGGCATGCGGAAAAACATTCTTAATATCTAATGGACGAAGAGGCAAGTGCTGAATGATTTCCATTGTAAGAAAAAGTTGGACAACAATCATTTTGGCCATTGTAGAGAAAGTATAACTTTAGTCGAGTCCATATATATTAGCATATCCTTTTGCTATCAATCAAGTTGAGATGATCAATTTCACCATTAGTCCAACTTTTATGGAATAGACCCGTGACAATTAATTGCCTTTTTTTTTCTTATGAATGGAAGAACTAACTGCCATATGCCATTATGTTCAAAGGCCTGCATTTCAACAATCATGGTTTGTCGTTGTCTAGGATGATTAAACACCTTTTTCTTATTTTTAGAATTGGTAATATAATAAACAAAGGAGATAAAAGAATAGAAAGGAAATAAACGATGATAGTTAAGAAAATTGTAAATAGGACGAGGGTTACATGTAGAATGAGTACGTTTACGAATCACAATAGGTCAAATAGAATCCTCTTATCAGAAGCCATAGTATGAAATGATGATGAGGGACTTGATGAAGAGGACTCATCATGTGGTATTGGACTAGTCATTTGTGTTTGTAGTGATGGCCTAGGTGAAATGGGATGATGAGAGGGATTTGAATTATTGGGAGAAGTTGGAAGTGTTTGGAATCAGATACTTAAAGGGATCAACTAAAGGCATAGCCAAGATTTTATGAAAATAATTAACATCTTGTGTGGAGGAAGAGAACAAAAGAGTTTCCTAAAAAAAGGTGACACTTTTAGATGTGTAATATTTTTTAGTGTTAGGGGAATAACATCAATACCCATTTTGAAGATGTGAATATCTTAAAAAGATACATTTGATAGCTCGAATTGAAAGTTTGTTCAAACCTGGAGACACATCATGTACAAAACACATATAACCAAAGACTTTAGGAGAAATGGAAAACAAAGGTTTTTTTGGAACCATAATGAAATATGGAACTTTATTGTCCTAAGAAGATGATGACATTCTATTAATAAGATAATCGTCACCAAAAATGACGTCACCCTAATTATGGACTTGTAGATTGACACCAAGCAATAAGGTACAAGTGATTTCAACTAAGTGTCTATTCTTTCTTTTTGCTATACCATTTTGTTGAGGTGTATGAGAACAAATCTTGATTACTTGTCCAAATTGGTTTTTAGTTTCATTATGGAAAGACCAGGTTTTCATAAAGTTATATCGGAATCTATAACGGGTTATGGCGGAAATATGACAATGTTTCCAACAAGTGTCATTTCTATGAAATGTTCTTGAAGTATCATGATCATTGCTGGAAAATAGGTATATTATTTGTAAAATAATTATAGTGAAAGTAGAAAAGTAGAAAAAAATGAAAAAAAAAATTGGCAATGGCCATTGACGGCGGTGGTGGCCAGCGATGGGAACTGATGACGGTTGACGGTGACAGCAGGTGTGGGTGGTGGCTGGCGGCAGTAACTGCAGGGGTGAATGAATAATGTGCTTTGGACTTTTGGGTCAAATGAAAGTAAAGAAATTTTAGGGTAAATAAATTTTACTGCTGTATGGTTGCAGTAACGTAGTGAAATAATATAATAGGGTAAAAATGAAAGTGAATTTGGTAAGAAATTGCAGAGGTTTGAATTTTAATGGGTCGGGCTCAATTTATTAAACACTAGTATAATATTCAACTTATCTTCTTCCTCCTCCCACATTGCCTCCACCGTCATTCTTCTGCTGCCATTCTTCACCATTCTTCCCTTCTCTTCACCGCCACCTGCCATGCCGAAAGCGGCCGCCATGAAAAAACCGATTCGCCTCCGCCTTGTTGTGGCGGAAGGCTGGGAAACCGTTACCGGTTTCCGCCATGGCGCCTCCATTGCCGAAATTTAATAACACCGGGAAAGACTCAGATATTCAAAAGTTGAGACCTATCTTTCATTAAGTAAACCCAAGTATAGCGAGAATATTGATTTAAAAGTGACAAAACAAAGAAACCCAAAGAATTTGATTTGACTTGGACCCTAACTTTCAAAATGAATTATTGAAAAGAGAGTTGCATGTTGTTTCAATTTTTGGAAAAGATGACTGAACATGTTTTTCTACTTAACATGACTCACATTCTAAGACTAGAGTTTGCTATGTTCATGAATCATCCTTTTTAATTTTGATAAATGTGGATGACCCAAGCCCCAAGCGATCATGCAAACGCTTATGAGATGGGGATGCTAAACAAGACATTGACGGTCTGGTACGGTCTAGTACCAAGATAGTAGAGTCCTCTTGATTCATGTCCTTCACCAATCAATTGACCTATACTGCACTCTTGTATAACAAAACAATTTGGTTAATTACCCTAAGGAAATTAGGTTAAAAGGACAAACATGCTTTATGTTGAAGGAGGGAGAAACGGAGACTTGACCAACTCCTTGAGAAGTAACTTTAGATCCATTGACTAAAGCAATAGCATGAAGAATATTTGGTTGAGAAATTTAAGAAAATACGAAAGCATCACCAAAAATGTTATTAGAAGCACTTAACTCACTTACCCATGGACTTTGACACTAAGGTTTGAGATATGCACGTTTTTGACTAAATAGAATGGGTGAATGACTCTGCTTAACTTTAGACTTGTGATATTCGTAATATTCTTCCTTAGTAAATTGTGTGGTCCATCCTTGTTAAATTGAAGGATGCTTGCTGTCTTGTTAGAGAAACCATGTAAGGAGAAAAAATCATTTTGAGTGTAGCAAATTCTTCTGCAAGAGGAGCATTGAGGACTTTTGCACCTGCTTTGAGTAAAGGAAGGCATAAAAGAACAATCATTCAATAATCTAAATTAGAGCAAACTGAAGGGTCCAAACTAACACCCAAATGAACATGCCAACACACTCATAACAATTACTTATCTAACACCACCACTCAAAAACCAATAACTACAAGCAACCAACAACTTGAATTTCTCTGAAAATACAATGAGTAATAGTAGTGATAAAAAACAACACTTCTACATACCACAATAAATGCTAACTATAAAAAACAACAGTGGTGGAGCCCATAAGACAAAGGAGAGATAAATTGTGAGGAGCCCTTGACGTCACGTCACACCAAATAGTTCTGAAATGAAGAACCAGGGTGGGAAACGGGCTTAGAAGGTTTTTGGCAAGTCTGATGGTGGTGGTCCTAAAGGATTCTGACCACGGGAAAGTGGTGCAGGAGACACATGCACCTAGGTCAGTTTAGAAGAAGACTGAGTGGTGACTCGTCTAACAAAGTTTGAAAATGTGACCACAAGGATTGGGATAGTGCTCCTTGAGGTGCATCGAACCTTGACTTCGGTGGTCGAAACTGCAGCGACAGATGGTGGTTGAACAACATTTTCTTTGTTTGACATATAGTGACAAGCAGAGCATGATTGACCCACTACAATACCAATTTGAGAAAAATACTGAGAGAATAGAGAATGAATATGAGAGCTTAATTCTCCTCTCATAGTCACATTTGAAATGACATTGAAAGTTCAGACAATGACTGAGAGAAAAGAATAATAAAGGTCACATTTAGAAACTAGCTAGCAATTTCTTAACGCTTTCGTTGATAAAGATTGGTTCCTTTGACTGAACAAACTCAATTTTCCAAGAAAATTCTTTAATGGACTGAGTTTTTTAACTTCAAAGGGTAACTTTGCTTTAACTTCCATATTGGGATTATCTTTAGAACTTGCATGGTCTGTTACTGTAATTTTGTTCTTTCCTTTATAGAATACTGTCATTGATGCTGACAAAGTATGTATTACAGTAGTGTGGTAACCATGTGCTCTATCATTATCAATTCATGAACTTTTCTACTAATCAGTAATCATTACTTTTTTTACAATCTTGTCTGATTTTTCCGTGTTTAACCAAACAGATTATGTCAGTAAAGGCTATATCATTAATCTTCATGTGGTGTAACCAAATCAAAAGAGATGCTTCACAAAATTCTGCATTCGCTTTTATGTGGCAATTCTTCTGGAGGTCTACTAGGTGTTCAACTTCTTGCTCAGAGGTAGCTTGCTCATATTAAATGAATTATCTGTTATAAAATTTATAATTTTCTGATTCTGTCACTTTTGAAGTGTGATGATATACTTATTGCTTTGTATGTCTTTTGCAGATGGGAGCAGAAATTTCTCTTGCAGCATATGAAGCATTGGTTTCTATTCTCAGGGTTTTTGCTTCAACGTTCTTTCCTCGTTCTCTTTATGTGGTTGAGGAAAGTGAGCAAATGTTTTCAGAGGCAGAAGGAAGGCCTCGGTTAGATTTTATGTGTCTATCTTTCATTCAAAATATTAATAATCTCCTAGGGTCAGGAGTTTTGGCTAGAACTCGAAGGGCTGTTTTGTTGGATATAAAGGTTCCATTCTTTCTCCTTTGCCGTATGGCACATATTTTTGTTTCCATATTGTCTGATTTTTGGATTTTAAAATTGGAGTATGATATTTTATATTCATTTCATCATTTGTAATTCTAATTTAAATTTTCTGAATTCATAATGTGTCCTGGCATATTAACTAACTGTTCCATTTAATGATTAAAGCCTTAACAGTTAATGCACTTATTTATTTTCACTAGTTATAAGATGGTAAGCTATACAGTAGAAGATTTTAACTGATTTATTAATGATTCAGTGGGCCTGCCTGGAATCCTTGTTGTCAATTCCTTCCTATGCTCTCAAGAATGGGTTTAATTTGGAGGAAAACCACGCGCTGTTCTCAGATGACACTCTAAAATTCATTTTTGGTGACCTTGTCGAGAGGTAAGTAGCAGTAAGGTCTATACGCCATTGTGCATGTGTGGAAGTGTGTTGTGATTTTTGTGTGATTTGTGTTGTTGCAGATATGCTTATTTATGAATTAGATCCCAAACTTGGTGAATATCATTAATTTTTGTGTATATCCTGGGTGATTTGCATATGTTGACTATATATTGTTTTTTCTCTGTGTATTTGTACTTATTTATGGAGCTTATCTTACTCAGTCATTTTGCAGTCTTGAAAATGCTGGAGAAAGTTGTGTGTTGCCCATGCTGAGATCAGTCAGAATGTTATTTGAGCTGGTTGCTAAAGTGACGTCAAAATCAATTGTTTCCCATGGTCACTTAATCGACACCCAGGTTTACATTGTAGCTTGTTGTTTAGTTTGCATGCAATTAACTTTTGCCTTAATTGAATGAATGAATTAGTGGTAATCTTGTTGCGATGTGGCAAACTAGGTCTGGTTTTAAAATGGGCAGTCAGCATCATGCCCTGGTATAAAGCATTTATTGCTAGCTATTATGATAGTTTTGAAGATCTTGATAAGCTAGCCTTGATTACTGGTTCTGTTAATTTAACAGTACGATAAGTGTCAGATTTCATGTTAAAATCAATTGACATTGGTGGAATTAGCCATACTCTAATAATTGAGGCATGCTATGTGGGATTCCCCATCACTACCCCTCCATATGTTAGGTTTCATCTCAAAACTGATTGCCATTAAGCAAAGTTGTCGAACAGATATATAAGCTGCACTTTAAGAATCGAGTTAGCTGGTGTAAGTCTTCCCAACAATAGCATATGGCCATCTGAGATGCTAGTCAGAAGTAAAAATTTCCCTAGAGTTGTCAAGACCTAATGGAGCATATGTGCGATTACTTTCTATTGGAATATTGTAATCAGAGTGCTGTTATCATTGATAGGATCCAAAATTATGGAGGCATTTGGTGCCTGGGTGTGCTGGATGCTTGATAAACATTCTCATGGTTGGTATATAAATCAGACTACCACTAACATGTCTAAGCACTCAGGGAACCTATCCATGAAAGCTAGTTGTTGGAGGTGGAGTTGGGGGAGGAGAACAAAGTACTTAAATACTCCAATGAACATCCCATATTGCTTGGTGTGAGACTTAGGAACCCATAATATCCAAGCCCTCATCATACAACTGCTTCTGAGAGCCTACACTTTGGCACCTCACGCATTATGTCACTTGAGATTCTTTTTGATATGCTGACAATTAGATGCTACCAATCGATAAACATTGGAAAGCCCACCCTAAAAGCTAACTAAGGGAGATAACCATACACTTGAATAATTCCCTGAACATACCATTGTATTCGATATGGGATTTAGGGATCTCATAATACATAATTTTCTGTAACTTGGCATGTGATGCCCAATGTGTGTGGGCCTGTGAAATGTGTCTTTGTAAAATGTTCCAATTGCCAAGTGAAACAAGATAATACCGCTAGTTGGCTTGGCAATAAAGGCATATTAACAATTGGCATATTGAACATGTGAATCCTACATACCAATGCATCTTATGCCCAGTAAAGGTGCTCACTTCTGCTTACTTTTGTTTGCATCACTTCAAATGGTTTAATGTTCTATAATTAGGATGATGGATATTTGTATTTTGTTGAATACTTATCCTGTCTTAACCCCACTAACGGTGCTCACTGATCTAACGAATTGCTGTCATTGATTAGATGATGTGGAATTTGGTTCGTTCCTCTTGGATATTGCATATAAGTTGCAATAAGCGAAGAGTAGCATCAATTGCTGCTCTGTTGTCATCTATTCTGCATCCTTTGGTATTTAATGATGAGAGCATGCACGAAACAGACAATGCACCTGGACCCCTGAAGTGGGTATGTGTTCTCTTGTACAATTTCCTGTTTGTGTATTATCTCTGCTAAATTCTTGCAAATAGTGACTAATTTTTTATTGTCATGCATTCAGTTTATTGAAAATCTTCTGAAGGAGGGCACAAAGAGTCCTCGTACAATTCGTCTTGCAGCTTTGCACTTAACAGGATTATGGCTCTTAAATCCTAGGACTATAAAGTTTTATCTGAAAGAACTCAAGTTGCTATCTCTCTATGGATCAGGTACGAAAAACATGTTAGTTTGCTGTATAAGCATGTGATTACTTGACTCTGTCTATTGTTTTATTTTGAAAATTATCTTATGAATTTGAGATTATCTCTTTCAGTTGCATTTGATGAGGATTTTGAAGCTGAACTTGCTGACAACAGTGATGCTAGACTAGAAGTCTCTATTCTGGCCAGTAGTCCTGATCCTGAGCTGACTGAAGTGAGCTACTGAACATTTAAAAGATTTGTCTAATTTAGTTATCTGTTTCTTTACCTGAATTTGTTAAAGAATTTAATACATTTTATCTTAACTATCATATGCTGATTACCATTAATTGCAATTGTATATTTTAAGAAAAAAAGTGTTGAACCTTATGACTTTGTAATAATTGGGCACTTCTATTGTCAGGCATTTATTAATACAGAGTTGTATGCGCGTGTATCAGTTGCTGTTCTGTTTTACAAGTTGGCAGACTTGGCCAGGATGGTGGGATCCCCAAATGAAGATGCAGACTGTATTGCAGCACAAGCATCTGGCAAATCATTTCTGTTAGAGCTTCTTGATTCTGTGGTAGTAGATTA
>Ga0209389_1003168_pt1 | contig 13108 bp, 5 predicted proteins | sample CowpearedBW_FD_187526 | JGI IMG/M metagenome (GOLD analysis project Ga0209389, IMG submission 187526) | Root nodule microbial communities of legume samples collected from California, USA - Cow pea red BW (SPAdes) (version 2) | ecosystem: Host-associated > Plants > Roots > Nodule | place: USA... | reverse complement strand
CTGGATGAAGATGGAAATGTCACAAACACAACTAAAAACGTTGTGTACAAAGAAATTTTTGAAACTCTTTGACAAAGAAGACATTATAGGTATGTAATTTATAATTTTGTTTTGATTTGAAAGTTTGTATAAATATAGATCAACTTATTTTTGTTCTGTTCTACAATACAGGAAAATCATTGCCTAAAATCCAAGGCTTACAAGGAACATCATGCTACAACAAAGGTTGAATTAAGAAGTAATAAATGTTGTGTACAAAAGAAATTTATGAAGTTGATTAACAAAAACAAAAACATTATAGGTATGTAATTTATTATTTTTTATTCTTATTTTAACAAAGTAGTGTATTAGTCATCTTTTTGTTGTTGGTTGTTGCAGATAAAAGAATAGACAAAACAACATAAAATGAAATAAAATATAGACTTCACATACCACTTTAATTACATTCTAAATTGATTTATTCTATTTATACACTTCACAATTTTTTAAAGACACTATATTTTTATCATATAGATTATTAAATATCCAAAAACCCCTTGCTATTACTAAAAATATTACATCTAAAAAAAACCCGTGCGTTGCACGAGTAAAAAAACTAATAATACACAAATGTCTATGTTATAAAAATTACTTTTTAAATTATTGTTTAAGTTTTTGTGAAATGTAAAAAATACGTGAAAGTTGTTCAAAAATATTTAAAAATTCATTAAAAAGGCTTGAATGTACATATTTTTAAACGCTGAATTTTAAATTTAAACTTTGATAACATTATTTTATGAATATTCTACTATTTTAAATTTAGATTTCGTCTATTTAAACTTTGAATTTTAAATTTTCTGTCTCGTTGACCATATAAATATTAATTTAAAAAAATCATTACTTCTTTTTTATAGTGTAAATTTCAAATTATAACTTATTTTTTAAAATTGTTATAAAAGTTTAATTTATCTGTTTTTTCTTCTTTTTAGTAATAAGAAAGTGATTCTATAATAATTTTAAGAAAATAAATTAAATAGGCGAAAATAAATTTATATATATATATATATATATAATATAAATAGAAAATCTTATATATATATATATATATATATATATATACTTATATACTATTTATTTATTTCCATGTTTGATTTTATTATAATTTTATACAAAATAAACAATTTTAATAAGATAATAAATTTTGATAAATATAAGTATCATATTTATATATTAAATTAGTTACATTTTTTATGTATTTGGCAATGTTTGGATTTTAATTTTGTTTTGACTTTGAATTTCAAATTAAAATGTTGTTACCATATTTTAATAGTTTTTGTGATTTTGAATTTCAAATTAAAATTTTATTATCATATATTTCAAATTTCAAATTTGGCAATATGTATCTTAATTTTAGAAAAAAAAAACACTAAAATTTTTGGTGATTTTTATATCTTTAAAATATTAAGATTTATAATTTTCACTTTATAATAATACATTTATGTCTATGTTATCAAAATTATTTTTTAAATTAATGTTTAAGCTTTCCAAAAAGTGAAAAAATATGTGACTGTTTAAAAACATTAAAAAAGCTTTAAATTTTTATGAATTAAATTTCCAAAAAGTGTCAACACCTATGAAAAAGTAGTAGAATAATTGATCGTATATAATATTTTGAAAAGTTAATCTTCATAATTTTAAGATTTATGAAGAATATAATATTATAAATGAGAAAGGAAAACAAAAGAACATGTGTTTAAGTGTGAGAGAAGTTTTTCAAATTTGAAATAAAGTTTTCTTCTAATCAAATTTAAATATTAATATTAATATAAATAAGTACAAATAGTATTTTAAAAATTATTATTAATATTTATATCTTTTACGTCATATTTACATAAGTTTGTTTCATGTGTGAATTGTAACACCCCATTTAATTAATAACCCTAATTAAAGGAAGTGTCACACAGAATAAAATGGTAAGCAAGGTCCTGGAGTATAAACGCTACTCCTTACAATTATCCCAAAAGGAACCAGGAAAGGATTAAGGCACACCACGATGCCGGTTACAAAAAAAGAATAAGAGATCTAAGTATTCAAAATAAAGTTCTAAGATAAGGCGGTACATGGGCCACAACCAGAAAGGAAGACATGAACAAGCAAACTCCAACTCAGATAGTCTATGCAGCGGAATCACCATTTCCCTGTTGACCACGAGGAGTTCTCGCATCTGCTCACATCAATAAATTGATGATCATTGCAAAGAGAGAAAACCACACACATAACAATCAAATAAGCAAAGGGTAAGCTAGAATAGAAAATGATTTATCATACAGTTACATACAATTTCATAGTCCAAGATGCATATGTCAACCAATCATGTTATGACTTGCAAAAAATACACTAAGACTCAAGACACGACTCACCCGGATACATATAATCAGTCGGATTAAGCGGATGCTTGCACTTGTGGTGGCCTTTACTGCTCTACCGAGCTAATTGTTCCAATGTTTCATCCCCCACACACAAGGTTATCCCTGAAAGTGTTCCAAGCCTCCTACAACTCTCACCACTTGAGTCAGTACGCTCTATATGAGACTAGCTGACTCTTTAGAGCGTCAGGATGCAATCCTTACCTTGAATCCTTACTAAATTATATAAATGAGGCACCACCATGATCTCCCACTGACAGGGGTCATGGAATTACGTCCTGACCAACTAAGGCACCACCACGAGATCTCACCTAGAGATTCATGGAATTACGCCCTAACCAATGAGGCATCACCACGAAACTATCGTGGAATTACGCCCGAACCACATCCAAATCATGTTTCACCAATCAATATAGAATCATTTCTCATGCCAATTCAATGCTACATTTGTAACCAACCATTCCATACATGTCACATGCCAAGATCATGTTAAACTTGTCCATCACAAACCATAAATCATCTTACTCATACATATTCACCCAATTCATGCTTTACAAGATTAATCAATCCAAACATACGAAAAACATCCAAGTATAAAGGGAAAAATAGAACTAAACACATTCTCGCCCAACTTCTTGCCCAGACTGAAAGGTCTTGCTTAGGCGAGAGGTTTCCCTCGCTCAGGCGAGCTCCCTTCGCCTAGGCAAGGGCTCGAGGAGTGGGAACAGTGGCTTCTTGCGTTTCCTCGCTTAGGTGAGCCCTCCTCGCTTAAGTGAGACTACTCCTCGCTCAAAACGAGGACTTGTCGCTTAAGCGACATCTCGGGCAGGAAACCTAGGCGAGCCTCTGCTAGTCTTGCCTAGGCGAGACGTGCTCGCTTGGGCGAGAAAATCATGCTCACCATTATTCTCTCGTGCAACAATCCAATATACACAACCAAACAGCTCAATAAGGCATTTCATAATCCCACAGTAGCACACAGTTCATTCAAACATGAAACAAGCTGGAAAACACGTAGATCTACATAATATATGAAAGACTCTAGCCTCCCTTACCTGGAAAAAGCTAGTAGAAGAGTTTGACACCAACAACGGAGCATAAGAGCTCTAGGAACAAATTAACGAGTTGGAAAAGAAATAGCAGAGTGAGTATTAAAACAAGCTTACTACTAAACCCTAACTGGAAATACGAATATTGATTGGAAAGGTGAGGTATGAGCCGGAGAATACTTGCACAGAGCAAGAAAATGAGACTGAGCTCACTAGATCAAGATTGGGGTTAAACCCTAGCAGAGCACGATTGTAGCTTTAGGAAAGAATGAGGGAACTGATTTTTGAAAAGTGACAGAAATGAGAGTGTTAGCTGGTTTAGGGTCTTTGGTTCCTTATGGGCCAATCCTAGGCCCAACTGATTTGGGGCAGCCCTTAAACGTTAGGGCTAAATAATTAGTGGGCCTTACATGAATATTGAACCACATATTATTAATATTTTAAAAATTTTAATATTAATTCATTTCTGTTTTAAAAATTATTTTATAACAGTAAAATTTTAATATGAATATTATTATTAATTTTTGCGAGAGAAGTTAATCAACATTAAGTTTAATATAAATATTATTAATCCCTCTGAAAATACAAATGCTAGACGGTGAAACGTCCTCAAATTTGACAATACCCACCAAATAAACTTAATGAGCACCAAATCAAACTGATGAGGTACGAAGGATTTATCAAAAATGAGGTTCATATCAAATGTATCTAGAAAATTATTCATTCTGATTTTATTATTGAAGATTTTAAATCATTGAAAGAGCGTAGAACAACATGCTGACTAAAGGTAACTTTTATTTTTTTTTAATATATCATTGTTGATTACTTTACGTTTTACTGTTATATATATTATTGTCATATTTTTTTTTTTTGGATTTGTGCTGATTTTGGTTAGAGAAAATAATGAGAGGAAATAAGTGGTACATATGAAATTTTTTAACTAAAAACGTTGGAGACATAATTTTTAGGATTTGTTACAAAATATAATATATTCTACATTTACAAAATATATTGCGCATGTAGTAGAACTTATAATTAAGACATTTACCTTTTTCAAAATTGTACAATAAACATTTTCATTGTTGAATAACTTTCAATGAAAACAAATAATTTAATACAACTATGAGAACACAAAAATAAGTCAATCCACAAATTACATCCATATTGATAACTTGCTTAACAAAAAATCATTTGACCCTATATTTGGATTCAAGTATCTACATAATTAGTTACATGAATTGTCATTTCCTAGATCTCATTACTTTGATGTTTTTGTTTAGTATTTTCTTATCAACTATTAGACATTTCTATATTTTATGGTAATTACAGAACTCTTTTTGTTCTTGTAGAACAATAACAGATTATCATGAGACATAAATCTTGCCTTACCCAATCTTTGAACCTTTCAGACATATACTCTACGGTCTTGCTTGGAAAGTCTTCGTATCCAACTGCTGGATGGGACAATTGGGAGGTTACCTGTAGGAGGGACTCTGACGAAAGTCAACAAGAGCTCTTAAAGTCAAATCTCATTTTTTAGTATTAATGAGTTGTGTACCTTTAATTGTTGGGGTTCACCTGTATTTATAGAATATTAATCACAAATTACCTGGCTTATGGGCTGAACCTTTATTGGGCTCGTTGGGTCTTCTTTGGGCTTGTGTGGGCCTGATCAGGGCCCAATTGCTAAGCTTATGAAATGATGACTATCATTTCCTAAGTTTAGAGTAGGCGGTCCCTACCGATATGTAACCTTAGTCGCCATGTATGTATTGTTTTTCTATATAGTTAAACTATGATATGTACCAAGCGAGATTATAAGTTGGCAGATAGGACTGGGTACTCGTTCGTACTGCATTTTATTGGCCTAAATGATCCATGAAGAACAATATTTCTAGTTTACCTTTGTAAACATGCTTTGTGAAATCTATAGGTAAATGCTTCTAAGAAATAAGCTTGTGTACGAGTGAGTAAAAACTTCGCACATGCTTTTTTGTTTTATTTAATGAAACAAATTAAAAAGAACATGCATGTCATTAATTAATACACTAGTGTAATAAAGTGAATTTCTAATATAGAATTAAGTGTGGACAAAATTAATAAAATATAGGGTTATATGTCATTCCATATTAATATTAGTATTAATATTAAAAAAAAATTTCAAATAATATTCTAAAATACAAATCAAATAAAATATAACAATTTAAAATAAAAAACATTACAAATAATATTTTAAAAATAATTTAAACAAAAAGTAATAATTACGATTGAAATAAAAATATAATTTACGATTTTAGAAATATATGAAAAAATTAGGGGAAAATGATTATTTTTTTCATATATTTAAAAGTTAAAACAAACATAATGAATATTGATATGAATGTTTACTTTTAAAAGTTATTGTTTGTGATTATTAATAAATATTTATATATTATATTTAAAAATAATATTTAGTAACTTCTTTGTCATTAAAGCAACATAACATTATCATAATTAAAAATTAATTTAATATTACAACAAATTCCGTAAATAAAATAATAAAGTGTAATAAAAATTTTCAATTTCGAGTAAATTTCAAATGCAAAATTTGTAAGTAAACAATAATAATAAAGCGAATAAGTTAAAATAAAATGTAATGATTAATTTAAATAATAATATTAAATAAAATTAATATTATTAACATTAATAATAATAATAATAATAATAATTAATTAAAATATATAATGATTGATTAAATTTATTATTTAATAGTTTGATTGAAAAATAATAATAGTAATAATAATTAATGAAAAAGTTTGAATACAATATAATTACTGATTAAATTGATAATAGTAACAATAAATATATTAATATTAATGATTAAAAGAATAATTAAAAAAATAAATTAAAATAAAATATAACAGCAGGTTATAATTATAATAACAATATTAATAATAATAATAATAACATTAATATTTTAAAAAAATGTTAAAATGAAATATAATTATTTGATAGAATTATAGTTACGATAATAATAGTAATAATAGTAATAGTAATTATGTTAAATATTAAATGTGAAATATATGAATTTTTATTCAAAATCCAATATTTGATTTTTTTTATTAATTGTAAACATACGGACTTAGAAACGCGTGAATTTAAAAAACTATATATCAAAGATCAAATTATGATATGTAACAATGTTTTCATCTTCTTATCCACTAGCACTATAAGAAAAATGTAAAAATCGTAAGTTGAAATCCAAATTCAGTTATTTAAAATTCAATTCCAACTGTGGATAATATAGACTACTAATTCAAGAATTAAATATACATTAGGTGATGGTGGAAGATGAGAAGCAACTATGGTAAATTGAGAGGTTTATAAATGTTTACAAAGAGATTGAATTAAAAATAAATTAATTAATATTAATTATAAGTTATAATACATTAGATCAATTAGGTTATAAAATATTTGAAGTATATTATATCTAGATGGATATGGTAGAAGTTTTTGAATTTTAACATATAGATAACACTGCAATGTTTATAAGTGCCTTGAGTGCCACCAAATATCATTGGTAGTGTTGATATTTATTGTTGTAATAATTATTAATGCAAGTGTGTTGGAATAGGTAAATTAATTCTCAAGAAGGCTAGAAGTTTTTCATATGCAGTTATTGGTATAACTATTATTCATATTCTAAGAAGTGATTGATATTCTTTCCAACATCAATTCATTTACTAGAACATGCAAAGTAAAAAGTTGTTCATAATTAATGTTGTGAGCAAAATTAGAAAACAATATGTGCTGAAAGTAGGTATTCCAAGTTGTAAAAAGCTTCTTCAAGAAGCTAAGTTAAAAGTTATGTTTAATCTAACAAGTTTTTAATCAATTAAAGTCAATTAAAAGAGAGATTCATGACACTAGAATGCAAATTTGTGGCTTATGCAAGATAGGTAAGTATTGGAAGATCAGAAGTTTTGAAATCTGTCCAAAGTTTCTTCAAGAAGTTAAGTCAATTTTTTTAAACTAATATAATAGACTTTTTGCTACAATGCACAAAGATAGATGTAGTGCATTGAGAAACAAAACACAATGCATAATTGTTTTCTTCGTAACTAATTCGTTGGAAGAGGAAAATAAGCATTAGAAGAGTTTTGGTGTAATGCGCATTCACGCATGCACGCGCACACGCACACACACACACACACATATGGCAATGTGTCACACACACACACACATATGGTAGTGTATCACACACACATGGCAATGCACACACACACACACATGGCAGTGCACGCACACACACACACATATGCCATAATATTAATTATACTTTTTTGGAAGATGAAAAAGCTTCTTGAAGAAGATATGTTAAACTTTAAAAATAAAATTCATATGTTATGTTAGTATTTTATGTAATACATTTTCTTTGTATAATAAACATTTTACATAATAAAGATAATTACACTTAAGTTTTAAAGAAGTATACCAAGAGAAAGAAAAAAAACCTAGCACATAAGTGGAACAAAGAGACCATTAGTTTTTTTTTAGGAAAAATAAAGTGTAATCGGTTCATGCAAAAAGTTAACAAGAAGAAGAAGTTGAACCCAAAATAAGAAGAAAAGGGTTTAAATGTTGGAATGAAGGAAAGAAGAAGAAGAAGAAAGTGTGGCAACCTGAATTCAAAAAAGGTGTCTCATTAATGGTGTTACACTATTTGAAGATGACAAGCGAGAACAACAACACCGAGAGGAGAAAATTAAAAAACCTAGCATAGAAGAAGAAAACCAAACACAAAAGAAGAACAAAAAATAAGAGCTTGAGAAATGAAAAAGAGAATAAGCAAGTGTGGTTACCTAAATTCGAAAAACTTGTCTCCTTGATGGTGTTTTGTTTTTTTTAAGACGATGAGCGAGAAAAATAATATCGCAGAGAAAATAAAAAAACCCACCAAAGAAGAAGAAAACCAACAAAAAAGAACAAAAAAATAGAATATCGAAAAAAAAAAGTTTACCAATCTTACATGCATGGTCAGTAAATAGCGAGCAAGAGCCACAAAAAAAGAACCATAAGAAAATACATATCATCGTCATTCTTTACCAAAGAGATGAAATATTGTTCAAAGACTGAAAGTTGAGTAAACTGAAGCTTTCATCAGAGAAAACCTACATGTCCTACAATTCATTGATCTTAAAGAAAACCTTCATTCATCTGAGTAAAAAAAAGACATACAAAATACATAATTGTTGTAGAAGAAGAAAAGCATGAAGAGAAGGCAAACTTGTAGAGAATAAAAGTTAAAATAAAATAAAAAATAACATGAATTTGTTCGATAAGAAAGAAAAGAGTTCTTTAAAAATTGAAACTTTGTCAAGAAAACTAGAAAAATGGAAAAATACATACCATTGTCATTCTTGAAGAGGTCTTAAACATTGAAGATGAAATTATGTTGCTTGTTTTGTGTTTGGAGAATATACATTGCCAGAAAAGAAAAGTAGGAGTGAAGAACTTTCATAGCTTAAACAAAGGGTGAGAGGAAGAGATTGGGACAAAATGTGAGAGGAGAAGAGTGAGAAGGAAATGAATTTTTGAGTGAGTAATACGAGGTAGATTTAGGTTCTCTAGTTTTGCTGATTCATTATTGCTTTTTTTTTATTGCACAATTATGATTGATTGACACATTAGTGTTATTACTATTTGTCGGAAAAAAAATGAGTGGAAGTTTTGCATAATATTATTTAATTAAGAAGTTGCTGATTGTTAGGTTTGCTTTTGTATATAGTATTAGTTTATTTTTTGTGCAAAATTGTGATTGATTGACATGTTAGTATTACTACTGTTTGTGGAAAAAATTTGATGGAAATTTTGTAGAATATATTATTTAATTAAGAAGTTGTTGATTGCTAGGTTTGCTTTTGTATATAATATTAGGTGCTATGTACATAACATATTATAGGCTTTGCAGGAATCATGCATCAAATGATAAAAGAATCACAAGACGAGATGATTTTATAAGACTATTAGACGATACAAGGTAAGCTTATAATACAATATATGTTAAGTCTATCAGATAATACAATAATACTAAATTATTTTATATGGATAAGTTTTTATAATCAAAAGCTTACAATTATAAGAAAATAAAGTGATTAAGTGAAGCTTTAATTAAAGCATACAATTAAAGAAGAACTTTGAACACGTAGAGAATGTTAAAGTTTAATGTTGATTCTAAAAGCAATGATCACGAAATAGAAGATCAATGAAGAATAAATGATCAACAAAGCACTTAATAATCACATTAAGAAATAACTCTGAACACGTCGAGAACATTGAAGCTCAATGTAGATTCTAAGACAAATGATCATGAAATAAAAGATCAATGAAGAACAAAAGATCAACAAAGCACTCAACGATCACATTATTAAGAGATGTTATATAACCGTATTGCTTTCAAAAAATGAGAAAAGGAAAAAAAGATATAGAGAAAAAGTTATATGTGCGAAGTATTATTGTCAAATCCGAAAATATTGGGTTGAGAATTAGTTATTGTAATATACTTCACAAACTGTGAGATTCTACCCTGTGAACTTAGAATATACTCTTTATGTTTGAGAGTCTTGCTTATCATCATTCAAATTGATATTTCTTAAGTTCAAGAGAAGATTAAGAATGTATGTCTGGAAATATTAACACTTGTGTTTGGAGAGACTATACTCGTGACCTGAAAAGATAAATACTTGTGATACTTTGAGAGGTTGAAAAATTTTAGGAGTTGAAATATAGATGAATTTTAAAACAAAAATTACAAGAGTCTTCTAAAGAACAACTTGTCACATACTATTCAAGTATATGGAATCCAACTCAACAAAAGTATTCTACTATTAAAAAAGAAATTCTTGCAATAGTTTTGGATTTACAAAAATTTCAAGTAATTTATTTAATAAAAAGTTTTTAATCCGCACTTATGGCAAAGCAGTCCCAAGTATTTTTTTTTTTAAAAAATCTCAAAATCTAGTTTCAAAACAAATTTTTGCAAGTTAACAAGCTTTATTATCTCGTTAGCATATATTTTAACATGAGAATGAGAATGTTTCTGGCATCAAAATAAGTACAAAGCCAACCAATAAAGATCGATATGATTCCCCATTAGGATCCAATAAAACCCCAAATACTTCAATATTGTTCAGGCCAATAATGCCTCCATCCAAGCTGGCTGCAACCTTGGTCAATATTATTAAAAGTGTTGGCAACAAAATTTTGTCATTTTGTTCCATGTTGTGCGTATTTGTGATATAATTTGCTTTAAATATGCATAAACTTTATATTAAGCTTTAAATTACGAGTAAAGAAGTCGATATGTCCGAGTGGTTAAGGAGATAGACTTGAAATCTATTGGGCTTCACCCACGCAGGTTCGAACCCTGCTGTCGATGAAATGTTTTCATTTAAAGGCCTCGGTCCTAATAGTAAATTTTAATACTCAATTTCATTCGTTTGTATAATTAATAAAAAAAAGGAAAAAATTATAAAAGGTATTAAAATATATTTCATTTGTGAGTCTTTATATGTCATAGTTTTTCTTTTCTGAAATCTAATTAATATGTTTGTTGTGTTTTATTGTAACTTTTAGTATTTTTATTTTTTTATTTAGGGGCAAACTTTCTTAAGGAGATAAGCGCCTTGGTCCTAATTTTTTTATATTTATATAAATTATTATATAATTTAAATTATTTTTTAATTTTAATATATTTTATATATTTAGTATTTCAAAAATTTTTATACATCTATATAAAGATTTTGGAATCTCTAAAATATTTGTTGAAGATCAACCACTGGTCATGATTTTATATTCTTAGTTTTTTTTTCTATATTGTTATTTTGGATTAGGTCAATAAGAGAATATGAATCTATAATATTTTTAATTAGATCTTGAACTTGAGTGCATTCTTGAGGAATATGATTAACGGTTTGATGATATTAATATTTGTTTTTTATTGAATCAACATGTGTAGACAGAATGGAAGAGAAGGTGAGACTAGTACAATTAGAGGTGGTACAAATATCTTTCCTTTTTCAATAGTTTTGAGTTCCATCCTTTTTTTTTTTTTCATTTCTAATGGCTTCAAGCATCCAAGTAACTATTTATGAAGATAGGAGATCATCAACTATCCTCATATGAGAGTCATATTTCACAGTGCAGAATCAGTTGTGATCTACATCCAAAGATGAATATCCTTTTACGCATTCAAACAATGTATGCTACAAAGATGTAGTCATAAATTCAATGAATATGTTAAAAAATCATTTTCACACTGATATAGCAAAATTAAACAACCTATTTTTTTATTATGTTCTTAACCTTCAGAAAATACTTACAAAAAAAAAACAATGAAAATTTTCAGAATATAATTAAACCCCTGTTTTTGTGTTTTTCTTACTTTTCGGAGATACCTAATTTTACTTGATGTTAGGAATCTCCAAGTGATAGAGTCATCTTTGCAAAGTGAAACAAAGCTCTTTTCTTTTAGGTCACAATGGAGTATCTTTAGTAGATTATGAATATTTATGCCTTGTCTTAAAGGTCAAGTAGTCTAAGCTTCTTCTAGGCCTTGTATTAAAGGCCAAGAGGTGTAGGGTTTTAAAAAAACAATCTTGCTTAAGTAGGGAGCATCATAAGCGTCTACTTAAGCAACTCTTTGATGTTTAATTATGATAATAAAGCTAGCTTAGGAAGAGCATCCCACATGTGCCACATGGCAAACTCTTTAATGGATGATTCTCTTACATAGGTAGTGGCCATGTGTCATTATCCTATTAGAGAGACTTTTCATTAAGTAGTTTTCCACATGGCAACACATGATTGGTTTGTTTTGTGAGAGTGAGGATTGCCACATGTCAAACTCTCCTTCACCCAGATAGCATTTTTAGGGTTTTGGTGAATGTTAGCATTTTAGGGTTTAGACCATTTTGGAGACACCTTACTCTATAAATAGAGATGTCTCCCAAATGTATTTCTCACTTTGAGAATGATAATGTTATGCTGCCAAAATTATTTTTAAGCCATAATTCTTCTTTTATTCACTTGCTAGAGCATTCCAAGAGGTCCCTCTAGCACCCATTTCTCTAGAATTGGCCTAACCTCTCTTAGAGCTCCACAAACAAAATTTATCCAACCATTAAATCACCCAAACTGAGAGCCATTTTCTCTCAACATCAAGCTTTCTCGAATCCACCATCCACCATAATCACCATTTCAAGTTTTGACCCAACCTAGCTTGAGGAGGAGGCTATCATATGGTATCAAGAGCTTTGGTTCTACAAGAGCAAAATTTCTTGATCCTTACCTATGTTATTGTTATTCTTTGTGTTGTGTTCATGTGTTTTTCTTTCTAATGAAGGATTATCTTGTTCCTTTTTAAGATATTGAATATGGTGTTGGTTGATTAAGAAAGCTAAGTGAAATCCCCACTGGACATTAAGATAGCAAGCTATCTAGATGTGCAAGTTCCTTTCACAAAGCTCAAGAGAAGAAGATGATGGATTAATTCAAAACAAAAAGGAAATGGAAAGCACATAAACCATAGAAAACCAAGAACAATTAAAGGAAGAAGAAAACATAAAATGGAAAGGAAAGAAATGGTAAAAATGTGAGAAGCACGCCACTACAAGG
>Ga0209389_1003163_pt1 | contig 13110 bp, 5 predicted proteins | sample CowpearedBW_FD_187526 | JGI IMG/M metagenome (GOLD analysis project Ga0209389, IMG submission 187526) | Root nodule microbial communities of legume samples collected from California, USA - Cow pea red BW (SPAdes) (version 2) | ecosystem: Host-associated > Plants > Roots > Nodule | place: USA... | reverse complement strand
GGTTGAATAAAGTGATTTTTTTTTTTGTTCAAAGTTATTGAAGAAGAGTCATGCTATCACACCAACTAAGAATAATTCTTAGACATTTATTTACTCTTAGGGTAAATTTAACAAGTTCAACCACTATGAATAAATAAAAATATTTACGATAAAATTATAAAAAATAATTATATTCATTTTATAAGTATAATTTTATTATTTTTTATTATCATAGAAAATAATAAATATGTGCATAATATATGTGCTTTTCAAAAGTCATCATTATGGTAATGCATTTTATAATTTAGATAGATAAAACATTCATCTTTAAATTCATAATTAATATTGATATAAATTTAAAAATTTTAGTATCATAGTTATTGGACGTAGTCGACGATTAAGTGTAATGTGAATTTGAATTCTCTACTAGTTTTTATATGTTGGTTCTCTATTCTATATTCAAAATATACCAGTGGTAACTGATTTTGAAGTTTTAAAATATATTAAAAATATTTTTAAAATGTTAAAGTAACGTATTTTTAATGCTCAACACAACACATAATTAATCTTAAATGTGATGAATGTGTAAACTTTTTCTGTTTTTTCGTTAGAAAATCAATTCTCACATTAAAACACTTCTTTCATTGGAAATTTAAAAATAGTTGTATGTACCTTTAAAAGCAAACAAACCCTACTTAATAAAACTTTGAACTTAAGTAATGGCCATGCAAGGAAAGATTTGAACTCGAATTTCGTATCCATAACTTGGGTTTTGGTTAAAATGATTATTTGGTAATGGCATATTCATAAGTGGTGCAGTGAATAAGGTTGTTTCCATTTGTAAAAAGCTGTTCCTTCTTTGAGCAATAAATGGATGAAATGTGGTCCAATACGAAGGTAGCAGCAACACAAGTTGTAGAGTATTCACATGGTAGCACAGTGAAACCATTGCTTGGGGTTTCTTTTTTTGGGGGTAAAGTTATTTACACTAAAAAGGAAGAAAGGAAGAAGAACTTGATTTCCTCCACATACATGAACTTCGATTTCACGAGAGTGAACCCCAAAAAGTAATTGAAGTTAGTTGCAATTAAATAAAGTAGAAGCCTCTCTCATAGGGATGCTCAATTCTGGTAATTACTACGAATAAAGATGATATAGATATGTAACAGTACACATCTAAATCAATGAATATGTGAATGATATGAACCCTAAGTCTTATTAATTCACACACGTGACCAACACAATCATCCATCCACACATTATTTGTTGCAGAATAATAATATCTATTGAGATGACAAAATTATTAATTATTTTTTTCTGCTAAATTTAACTTCCAACTACACCTACCTACAGGAGGTTTGGCCAAGAGGAACTGTTGTTGTTTAATGGCCACTCATTTTATATTACAACAATAAAATATTATAGTTTTGATTTGTGTTTAGACAACAAATTAACATGTCATTTTTAAGTTATTAAGTTCATGAAGGTCCATGTAGAAGTAAATGGCATTAGTAATTTATAAAAAGCAAGCCGAATTGGTTTGTGTTGGATAAAAATTGCATGTTAGTTTTGTTAATGTTTCCTGCATAATTATTGGCTCATAGACATGCAAACAAGTCTATATAAAAGAAAATTATACAAGAGATGTAATAGTAATTTTGTTTGTGTTTTACATCTTTATCACATCTATGAGTCTATTATTTGACAATAAAATTAAAATAAACTATAAATAAAAATGATATGAAGATCTAAATAAATAAATCTGTTAAAAGTTAAACATTCAGATATATAAATTATTGTTTAAATTATTAAAATCTAGCAATTAATCCATGATAAATATATACATAAGAACTCACTTAGAGATTCAAGTAAGTGTAAGCGAAGAAAAAAGAAAATAAAAGAAAATTGTTTGACTTAAAAAATAAAATATAATAATTATTATGAGAGTTATGTTCACCAACTCGCTCTGCCTTGTCATGGGTTTGTATAAATTGTTAGTTATGAATGAGTCAATAAATTAGTTAAAATAGAGTTAAATATATTTTCTAATACATTTTTTTAACTTTTAATATATTTTAATTTTTAAACTTTAAAAGTGGATGTACATATATTTATTCTAACTTGACAATGTTATTATTTTTTTATATGTTAAATGGATTTCAGGTTGGCATTTGAATTTAAACGTATCAAATGTTATTCAAACGCCAACCTAAAAATTTAACGCAGTCGAACTAAAAAAATTATATTTATGCATTTTTAAATATTGAGACCAAACTATAACAATATTGATAAAAATAAATTTCAATTCTTACAAATGATTTGCAGCCCACATTGCAATCCCAGGTTGGCATCAATGTAAAATTATTAGGTGTTGACAAAAGAACATTCATAATTTTGAATACCCCGACATTCAGCATTACTCCTGGACCACTTTGAGCAAAAAAAAATCCACAAGTATGGACAAGCAAGGAGGACAATGCACAGTAATTCCCAACGATACCCAACAAGATGCATCATTCTTGAGTTAAGATAATAACTGCCTAATAATATTGATTAAAAAATCATTAAGCAATTAATTTTATTATAAAAATTGTATTGAGAGTCAGACAAATATATTATTACACTTTCTAAAAAGGCTTTCAAAATGTTAATCAAAACCTTTAGGAGATTGATTAACATTTTTCTTGTGTTTATTCATCTGTCGATCTAAGCTACACTTTCCTGAGAAGAAAAGGACCTGCAGAAACTGCCTCACATCCAATGGTATTCTATTTTAACAGAATGGTATATAATATAGAAACAATTCATTCCTTTTGTTTGATAATATTGTAAATTGTGCATGACTACCTAGGAAATTAAGATTTAAGGTGGATCAAACATTTTCTTCGCTCAGCTAAGGGCATCATCATAGATTTATTGCACATCAGAAGGTCAAACATTATTCATTAAAAATATTAGGTGGAAGGTTTGAATAAGCAAACAAGTTAAAGATAAATAGTCATATAATATGCAAGCCAAGTATTTAGAGCAAATACAGTAAAAGACCAACAACTATCAGATCACGGGTCTTAAGAGTAAATATTTATCTAACACTTAAGTACATAAGCACAAGTGTCATCGGAACATAAGGTCAAACAAAAGACCAGTTCATAAACATAAAGCAAATACAGTGAGCATTTTCTTCTTCATTCAGTACCTTCCAAGCAACAACTCTCTCGTATGAGACGGGTCGCCCCATGCTTGAAAGACAAATACCACCTTGAAGGCATGCAAAGCCCTACCAAAAAAGGAGAAATTAATTGAAGCATCAGTTATGTTCACAGAACACATCCAAACCAGAAGAAAAATTATGAAAAAAGACAGCAGGTTCCCACTGCAAAAATAATGTATCACTAAAACGTAATCTGAGATGCAAGACTACAACACACAAAATGTGTCTTACATATAGTGAAGAAATAACGTTCAACAGCGAGTCTTGTGGATGTGGAAAAAAAAAATGCTTTACAACAACACAAGAACAAAAAAATAGTAGACCTGTTGAATAATCTGGGGAAACTCTGAAAAGAGAATTTTTCGTCCATGATCATCGAATATTTTCTCCAACGATATATCTTGTAATGCAACTAGGGTGGTCTCCAGCATGTCAAGCCCAGCTTGGTTCGAGAAAGTGAACACTGGCAATGCCTGCATAAACAAAATTAAGTGAACGTGCTCTCAAACAAGGTAGCGTATCATGATTGTAGATTTAGTTGAAACTGTTTTCCAAGTCATTGCCACTGTTAGCACAAAGTTAGATGAGTCTATAAAATAATGTAATCAATTTATGTTCTACAACTTAAATGCACTATATTTTGATAAAGAATGGATATAAGTAAAGCTCCTTGCAAATTACTGCGCAGAAAATGAGTCTATAGTTGATGAGCTTGGAGCAGATTTTGCTGGGATAAGATCAAGGAAAATTTAAACCAACTGAATACTACTAATCCACATCCAGCACATCTTAAAAGGACACTCGGGCTTTGGTTCATGGTGATACCCTCAACTCCAGAGTACAACCTTTATTTTATCCTTTAGGTTAGAAACCTGAATTGCATCGTGGACACAGAAGGTTGGCGAAATAGATACATGTGCTATCAAGTTGAAATAAATTTCAAGCATACCTTCAGAGTGCAGCACAATATTGTATCCGAGTGATGCCACAGGGACTTCAGCAAAGATTCATTCCCCTCGTTGTTAGACTTGAGTAACTCCACACCCAAGTAGCACCTACAAAATTAAAATAGTCAGGACAAAGCTCTGTTTCTATCCATGACATTGAAAAAGAGTAGGTGCATAACCATTACAGTAACTTCTTAGAGTAATTCTCTGCTACATCTGACTGAAAGTTAGAAGTATCAAGTAATAGAACAAAACGGAACTACTCAGGAAACTTTGGGCCCCATTTGTAAAGCTTCTCTTATGTTTAAAGCTAAAAACTCCAAATTATTGAAGGTCCCGTTTTTTGCTTTCTTATTCATTAAAAAGACAGGATACTTTCATTTTTAAGAGCTTAAAAAATTGGTGTTTGGGCTAATTTTTCCTTTAAAGAAAAGAGATGCCCAAAAAGGCTGAAGCCCTACACAAGAAACTAAACCCTATGTTTGGTTGGTTGAACCAAAGCAACAGTATTTTTTTAACACCATTTTATAATAATATAAAAATAGGTAGGGAACTCTGGATCACAAATTAGTGAGTACAGTGAATTTATGAAAGATGTAAAACACATCAATCGAATGCATACACAGATCATGAATTTTAGATTGAAGTCTCTCAATTAATCCTTGTCAGAGTTTTGATGCATCATCTATTACGGTAGGATTGTTCTCCTATACATGCAAATATGAATGCGGTGTGATTTGTTTGGAAGACAAGAACTCACAATCAAGAAATAGGAGAGTATGCAATTTACCAAATCTATCAACTTAATTTCTTTATTGAATGAGATACAGTATTAAATTGGCGATCATCCTCATAAAAATCAATGAAACATAATGGTAACACACAACTTAAAACACATTGCATGAGCCTAAGTCTCAGTAGTGTGAAGGCAGTAAAGTTCACACCTGTAACTATTGCAGATCCAGTGAGCAAGGGTTTGGGCTTCAGGGGTGCCCAATGGTGACCGGAGTCCTGCATGTGAACTCAAATGAGAAGGAGAAAGTGCTAATGCTACCCTTTGGACTGATGATATAATGCTCCGAACATATTGGCGAGCCATAGATGCTACATGCTCTTGCATATGGCTTTCAAATGCAAATTCAAATGCTATTGTCATCACAGATCTCATACAGCCCGAATTTCCAGCACTTTCATTCGAGGCTCGGTTTCCACTAGGGCCAATGTCAAGGGCAGATGCAAGGTCAAGGGTGCGATTGGGGCTGGAAGCTTCCTGCAAAAATTTCATTGCAATAATTATAAGATTATTGTCTGAAAAAATACAAACAAGAAAATTGTTTCAACAATGTATGAGGCAAAATTTAGGAGGGGCACAGAGAGGCTAAATTATCACCAAAGAAAAAGTGGTTAAAAGACTATATTAGGTAGAGTCAGATAATTATATTATAAATTAAACTTTTTATAAAATAATGTGATATACATGTATAATTCATTCATTAGCACTAATTGGGGCTGTAAAAATGTATTCCTCTTTTGGGAGAATAACCAAACAACGAAAATCCTGAGTATTAATTTCAGACTTAAATTCCCCTTTTCTCTAGCCCTAATTTAGCAGATGTAGCTTTTTTCAGCGACCAAGCCTATCTTCCAATAACTAAAATATTCTTGTTGAGAATAACACAAACAAATCAATTGGTTCAACAATGCACGAGGAAAACCTTTCCAGATTCAAGAGGAATGATGCGAAATCCAGAAGGTAGAAGAGGGGCATCATCAGCAAAAGAAGCATCAATTGGAGCAGATATAAGTTCAGCACAGGTGCCCACAGCGTTCTCATCCATTCCACTGCAGAGCTGCCAAACCAAGAACAAGTTAATTATAAGAAAGAAACTCACATATCTAGAAAACATTATGATGATACGAACACCCTCAATCATTCTTCATTTCTAGCAGGCTATCCATTAAAGAAGAGGTTTGAGGACATAAATTTTTTCTCTCGTATAAATCAAAGAAAGAAGAAAGTGAGCACAATGAATTCTTTATGTGCACCAAAAGTTTCAAATTCCAAGCATTATTCTGGCAGGAGTACTACATGATGACTAAACTCCGTAACTAATTCAAAGCATATAGAAAGCAATACTTACAGGACCAGAAAATAAGAATGCTATGACCTGTACTAAATTCCAGATGTGACGACTATCGTTTCACAATATGCTTTCTAACCAATTAGTGTGTTACATGCATGTCAGAACAAGGAAATTGGGAAACTAGGAAACTGTCATCTATTATGAAAGAGTGAAGCATGGAGCAAGACACAAGGGGAAACTATAACTTACTTGCAAGAGAAACATTTCTCTGGGCATTATTGTGTCTTCGGGAGAATGAGCAACTCCTTCCAATTTAATGACTTCCAAAAACTAGCATGAGTAAGATAGAAGTTGGTAACCGTTGAATTGCAAAACTACACAAGCTCTATTGCATAATTAGTACGAATGTATCACCTCTTCATGCTCAATTGTGTGTGCTAAAGGGAGTATAACTTGACCTCCATAATTTCCAACACGAGATCCTGATAAGCTGCAAGGACCAACTTTAATAGCAGCAGCTGTGTAAGCATCCATGTTGTTGTCTGCCCATTCCGATCTATGCTCCCGCAGGAACCTTAAGAGAATGGCAGGGGGCACATTCTGGACAAGAGAAATTACACGTGGCAACAGTCTAATATCAGAATAATATAAGACCAAAATTTCAATACAAACAATCGGATGTCTTCAACCAAAAACCATTTTTCAGTTAGACAAATTTTCTGGGAGATACTTTTTGTTTAGGAAGACAACAGAAGAAACAAAGGGCATTAATAATAACAATAATCATACAACAAATAGGGCTTGGAATTCTATGTTATGGGACTTGGGTTCCACATTGCAAACATGGGATTCTAGTATGGTGTTTATAATGTCCTGGACTCTCCAACTACAACAGATAGCTTTTGTGATGTGGTTAAAGGTTCTTATCAAGGCACGTTCATGTTCACCAATAATCATTCGAAAGGTTGATTACTGATCAAACAAGTCCTTATTCCATCTGAGCAAAAATTTTATTAACTAAGAATTGGTATTCACCACACACAATTAGTAATAATTAGAAAAGAGCACGTGCTCAACTAACAATGCAAAGAAAAGACCATGCACTAAACACTATGCACTAGATGTCTACAATATAATAATATGAGCTTAAACTTGTCCACAAACATCCAAAAACTTGTGAACAGCAACTAAATAGACATTTGACTGATAAGGTTTTTATTTTATAATTTAAAGGAAATTCGTTCAATCAAAGCATCCTGACCTGTAATAGCATGGATGCTTTGGCACATAGCACTGCATTACTGACAGACGGAAATCCGTTGGCAAAGGGAAGATTCAGACCCATTAATTTGTCAGGGGATGAATTCACTAGAATAGTAACGTCATCTACACCATCATTGCCAATTGTTGTCCATCCCTCATCAGTAAACCCATTGAGTGCCTCATTGAAACCCCTGTCATAACATAAAATAGATGTGAGATTCAAATTTATTTCCAAAGACTTTGAACAAAAGCCACAACACTCAAGTAGAATATGTTAACCGGCTCAATCTTTGGCTAAGTGCTCGCAGAGCTGCAGGTCGTCTACCCCACCCAGTGACGTTGGACTGAGAAACTTCATGTGAGATCTGCCTTAGATGACGTAGGGCCTACTTGAAAAATTAAAAACAATTTCCCCTTTTAAATCTATTAATCAATACTGTTGTCACCATAAAATTAAATATTATAATCATATACATATAAATAGGAACACAAACAAATTATACATGCTGCTGTATCATCAGGAAATGAGACAGAACATCCATACCGCCATAGTTGTCTTCTGAGCCAGAACTGTTGATGATTCGTACAGTGGCCGTAGCACTTCTGGTACACTCCATGGCTAATAATAGTATAAATATGCTTACGTCAATTTAAGGCAGAATATAATTATTAAAGCACCAGCTCAAATTAATGTACCTCTAAATCCAAATGATCAACAATATGGATGATGGAACCACCTCCTTCACAAGGTCTGATTAGGTACCCACTAGGCAGCATCTCTGCCCTAGCAAAATGTTGCACAGGAGGCATGCTTGGACCATTTTGAGTATTTTTAAGGGACCTCTCACAGATCTAAGGCACACATTGAGAATGATTTAGACACATGTCTTGAAGGAGAACTAAAGAGTAGATTAGATCATTACATGGGTGAGGCTTGTTATTAACCATAATATCAAATCAATACAATTTTTTGGATAGAAAATTTTAGAATCATTTACCACTAGACTTCCATCCTCTAAAACAGAAGTATAACGCAACAACCAGAAATCTCGGGCAGGTGCTAATGTGGTTGGTGCATATAGCTGATCATCAAAAGCAACAAATAAGCATACATATAATATTTGGTTCCAACCCAGTGGTATAAAAAGCCTTCATTCATAGCACAACGATATTTCACTTTACCTGCATATAAAGCAGTTCAATGGTTCCACCATTTGCTGTGGGCAGCACATTGAGAACATCAACAGCTCGGCAATCGCGATACCACAAAGGCCGATCTTTGAGGATTTCGGCAACCTGGAAAAAGTATATTTGACCATGTGACCGATAAATTCAAGCCGGACATCAATGAGTAATGTGAATAATAGTAAATCTAGACTACTTACCCTAGTGGGCTCTAGTCCCACTAGACCACAGGCTCGTGCTGCCACACCAGAGCAACCATGAGAAATAGCAACGATTCCAATGGAATCCGGACCAGGCTGTGCATATTCAACAAGACTTAGCAAATAAATGTGATTATATTAATTTTTATAGAAACACGTTGTCACAAATTTGTTCAAAAGAATGAAGTTCATTGGAATGCCAAGATTATATGAACGTGGAGTGGTAAGACATTCCATGACATATTTATAATCTTTTTACTGCTCTGTTATGGTCTATTCCTATGAAATGAGTAGAGAATAAAATAACTAACTGTCAACCAATGAAAAAAATTTCAATGATACCTTCATTCCAGGCATTTGGACCCACTCTACAGCAGTCCCAGTAGCCTTAGAAAGAAATTCTGCTAAAGTCTCTTCTGCAATGGACAAAAGCCTGGGAAAAGATAAGACACGATTCCGTTAGTCATAAATACACAGTGAAGTTGTCACAGACCACAGTAACAGAAAGGGACCCAATAATCATACTCCCACTAACCCTGCAGGACTCGCATCTCGTGGGGGATGTTGAGTTGTCAAACTGTGCTGACCACTCGTCACCGCTGATTCACAACTTGTGTCTTTGGTTGCCTGTGTAGTCTGCATCCAAAGCACCGTGCTAAACATTTACATACAAAAGCTATGAAAGAGTACATGAACATTGAAAATTGAGCGCGCAATTGCTAAAACTACACAAATTAAAAAGAAAATCAAAGCTCGGGAGCCTTCTACATTGGGCATCATTAATTTCAAAACCCCCAACAAACAAAATTCTTACATTTTGAGTGTGTTGACGAAAATAACCATTTTCATACACCAGTTGAGACACCTGCTTCTGCAACCTATCGTTCTCTTCCATCAGCAGCTTATTCATTGCAGTCAACTTCCTATTTACAGCTTGCAGCCGCGACGACTCCTTTCTCTGCTTCTCTCTACATCTGAACAACTCACAAAAACAAAACAAATCAGTTACCTGGACAAACCACCACCAGAACTTCACAAACCCTTCATTTCACATTCATGTTCCAGTTCCCTGGCACTCAAATAGCAACACAGCCACGCTAAAACCATGAAAATACAAAAACTACAATCCTCTGCATAAATTGACGAAAAACTGTTCAATAAGGAAAAAAAATTTAAAATAATAGAAGAACAGTGAACAGTGAACGTTAGTTAGGGTAACAACCTTCTATTCTGGAACCAAACCTTGATTTGTTTGGGCTCAATGTTGGAGAGAATGGGGCACTCGCGTATGAGTTGCTGGCGGCGAATGGAACTTGGTTTGGGACAATCATGATAGAGCCTCTCCAAGGCTTCAACCTGCTCAGGTGTGTAACGGACATACTTCCCGTTATCCATTCCGTTGTTTTTGCTACCATCCTTGCAGGACATTATTTCCACAGCAGCCAATTCAAATTTTCACAGAGACCTTCTCCTTCCACCTTCTCGCTTCCTACCACACCTCCTAACCAAGATCCAACGCACACAGTTTTATCACGTGCGGAATCTGGCACGAGCACGATCGAGATCTCACGCAGTAACTGATCTGGTTCGTTCACCGATCTCGGTCCATCGGCTGGTGCGAATTGGAATCAAATCAGCGAAGCATCATTTTCACGGTTTCACAATCGATAAGACATGAGGAGACGAAAGTATGTGTGAATTTCGCAGAGAATCTTTGGTACTGTGAGAGTGTGAATCGTCTCTGTTATTGTGCGCGAGAGTGAGAGTGCTCCTACAAAAAAGATGGAGAAGAAAAAGAAACGTGAAACCAAACCCTAGCTCGTTGTCTCTGCAAATTCAGATTCACCCTTCGCTTTGCTCACAGCTTTCATTGCTTCCCCACTCTGTAGCAAAATCCGGCACTGTTATTTTTAAAAACATTACTAAATTGAACAAGAATAAGAATTTTTGGAGAATGAAGTGCACGAATGAAGAGTGTTTAGAGGAATATACCAAACTACCCCAACAGCGCCTCATATTTATTGTTAACTATATTCGTACATTTTTTTCTTTCGTCTTCCTAGTTCTGTCATACTTTTGCCTCATCTCAGTCTCTTTAATTTCTAAACTTTTTTTAATGCAAGTGAAATATATAGAGATTGTGTGAAGTGAAAATGGCATGATTGATTGTAGAAAGTGTTGATGGATATAGGTACTAAATATGGGATAGTAAAAGAAAGCGTGAAATGGCAAAAGCGTCATTAGGGAGGAGTGGGGAAAAGAATAGAAAACTAGGGGAAGATAATGCGCGGATCAGAGTCTTAAAATACACAAAAAGGCTACCATTTGCGTGCATAGGACTAGGACACAATCATGACCATATCGCATGCGTCTTGCGATTAAATAAAGTATTAACCTTTTCTTAGATTTAAGTTTTTAACGGAAGAAAATAAAAGTAAAAAAAAAAGAAATATGGAAGATATGGATGGGAATGGCATATCCATATGGTGTGATGTGGCATACATACGTACATTGCATTCCCTGCAGGATATGACCCTGAATGGAAGGTGATAAGACATGTGACATGGGAAATTTTGAGGAGGAAATGGGATGTGACATGATGGGATGGAATGGTAGGTATGTACTGTGCAATACAAAGACTACTTAAGGGATTCAGAATGATGTGGCATGTCAACCTAGTCTAGTGAGAAAAAACAAATTTTTTTTTTTTATTTTCTTTTTTACTCTTTTTTTTCTTCATTATTTCTTCCCAACAACAGGAAAGAAGAAACTGTGCCATATTCTGCAACTTAAATAAATCAACATTACTTGAATTTTTGGCGACTAAAAGAAGAGAGAAAACAAACTGTTGACTATAGTTTTTGTTTAGTGTTGTCATAGTTTTAATCGTTCAACAATACCAAAGATAAGTTAGGAGAATTAAAAAAAGACATGAAAGGAGAATAAATTCAACTTAGGATTATTTTTTTCCTTCTCAGTTTTAGTAATTTAACTACTGTAATCATGTTCTTTTAGTAATTTATTTCAAAATACATTTTTCTTTTAATTTAAAGTAAGTTCATATAAGTTTGAATCAACAATTTCTGGATAACATGAGTTAGTTAAAGGTAGAAAGAGGATCAACCTATTTTAATAAGAGAATTCTCTTGTATTATAGTTGAATTTGTTGACTTTAAAATTATGGTTTTTCTGATAAAACGTGTCAGTTAGTTAAATGCTTGAGAAATATTGTAAGAATTTTGTAAACAGTCGTTTCATTAATAACATATAGTGATATTTTTTATTTTAGTATAATATAAGAATATATTTCATCAAATTTGTTTACACGTTATGGTTAGTTGGCTTAGATGATTAAGAATATGTTTAATTTTCAATTGATCATTCACTAGAAAGAAATAAAGAAAAAAAGTTCACGTTTGTTATTTTTTATTTTTTATATTAAGCAAACTACAATATTATATCGGGTGATGTGAACTTGACATTGTAAAATTCCGACGTCACTTAACATCGAAGATCAATCACACCGACATCACATAATGTCAGATGTCAACCAAGTGACACCAATTTTGAGTCACTTTTGGTCAAAATTTAGATAAAAATTTACGTAAGTTAGTGCACAAACTCATTAATAGATGTCGGATGGGTTCATCTGTGACGTCAATTTATGCACTAACTGGCATTAATTTTTATCCTTTTTTTTATTTTAATTACATTTACAAATGGCTAAAACCTAAAAAGTATATATAAAATTTTCAATGTGGATCTATCGATCATTTACTAAAGTTGATTAATCTCAATAAGAGCTTTATCAGAGAATCATCCTCTGCTTTTGTCAAGTCATCATGTTTAAAGATAACAAGTTGTTGCATGACCTGCTTTTCACATCGCTTGTCGCATGATAAGTCTTTGAAGCCAAGCGATATAACAAGAACATGTCTTGTTCACATCGCTTGTATGTTCTTAAGCATATTGCAAAACCTCGAAAACTCTTTTTTCATATTCTTCATTGATGTGACGTTCATTCATCCAACTTAAATCTATATTACAAATTTTCCATCAAAAACTAACCTTATATCGAAATTCAAAGTTCAAACAAAAGTGTTGAGCAAAAGCACACAAACAGAGAACCAAAATCAACATCCCTAGGGGTATCGTCGTCGCGTCGCGGTTGGAGAGTGAACTTGGAGGCTTGAAAAAACAATGAACGGGGAAACCATCCGATCAAATTGAAAAAAAAAAAA
>Ga0209389_1003160_pt1 | contig 13115 bp, 6 predicted proteins | sample CowpearedBW_FD_187526 | JGI IMG/M metagenome (GOLD analysis project Ga0209389, IMG submission 187526) | Root nodule microbial communities of legume samples collected from California, USA - Cow pea red BW (SPAdes) (version 2) | ecosystem: Host-associated > Plants > Roots > Nodule | place: USA... | reverse complement strand
TAGGTCAAAATTCAAGTCATAATAATAATAATAATAATAATAATAATAATAATAATAGTCATAATAATAATAGTCATAATAATAATAATAATAATAATAATAATAATAATAATAATAATAATAATAATGTTATTTGCTACCTATGATGCACCGATGTTTCAACTTGGATCACATATCCGGTTTGACATGTATCGTGTCCGATATTTTAAAATACTTTAATGATAATTATCAATGAAGTATCTAATTTATAAAATTGTAGTACACTACAAGGAAATCTTTGAATAATGACAAATTTTAGTGACAACAAATAATTAGTCAATATATAGTGATCAATTTGACAACTAAAATAGTTTCAAAAAATTATAATTAGTCTCTAAATTGATAATTAAAATAGATTTAATTATGAATTGGTTTTTAAATTGGTCACCAACATTAGCTACCAGGTTTTGACTACCAAAATAATTAGTCTCTAATTAGGAAATTTGGATTCACACATTAACAATCATATATTTATTATGTTTGTAAAAATTATTGTAAAATTTTTAATATTCATATATCATGTATCTACCATGTATCGTATCCTATTTTGAAAATAAATGTATCGACGTATCAGATACATATCGTATCCGATACACGTATCATATATATGCATCTTAGTTTGCTACAAAGAAATAGTGATAGAAACATAGCTTAAATGGTTGGAGTTGGATATATAAATAGATAAAAAAATTATTTATAAAATTAATAAGTTACTTGTTGTATATTGATACTCCTTAAAATATATTAATAATAGTTTAATAGGGTTTGAAAGAAAAGCTAGCAATGATTTTGATGGCGACTACTCAACATATCCCAGTAGTTGGAAAGAGTCGTGTACATTAAATAAGATGAGCATGAGAGTTTATATTCCTTAAAATTTCATACACATAGGTTTGAAAACTTATCAGAAGCTGAACACATATTTACCAAAATTTGGTATAATAAGACATATCATATAGTAAGAGTTCAACAACCAGGAAAAAACAAAAATGAGAGATCATTAATATATAAGCAAATGGACGAATTTAACACCAAAGTTTTATTTTTCATTTTTTGTGCTATATAGTGATTAATGTGGCTATTACTCATATTAATCATATTAGTAGGACTCTTTTATTCACATCGTGAATATTGACTTTCAATTTCAATTACTTCCAACAAATATATTGCTGTACATTAAATGATTTTTTTAGTTATTATATACTTGTATTTGAATTATATTATGGTTGTTTATATTATAATTTTTTTGAACATTGGTATTTTATATTGGAGAATATTTGATTCTATCAAACTAAATTATTTTATTTTTTAGAGGTTTACATTTTAGATCTTACACTGCTTAAGTTTTGGAAAAGCTGCGAAGATTTGAAATTATGAATCACGAAATAATTTTTTAATTTTGTAAACTCATAAGAGTTTATTTAGGCAAAACAAAGATTTATGCAATATAACTGTTTGTACATTGATTCGTTGAAAGTTTATATTTAGCTTGTTTTATTTAACACTGAATACACGTAAATTAACTTTATATTGCATCCAGTGACATTACAAGAAAAATTTAAATTATCCATGAAAAATTACCAATAGAAAATTATCCATTAAATAAAATCTGTACGTAAATATTTGTTATCTATGAAAAAAACGAATTAAAATGGAATGACTAAAGAATTTACCTACGGATGAATGATGCATGGGAAAATAAAATCTATGGATAAAATTATTTACTCCATAGGTAAACTAAAAATAATAAAGTAAATTAAGATTTTAAAAATGTTATATTCTCTAAATTTATTAATACATGCGAAAAAAAAACTCAGCTCTCTAAAAATTCACCTACGAATTGATTGCATACATATTTTGTTTTTATCGGTAATTTATGGATAATAATAAAGGTAAAAATGTTATAGTTCTATAGAATTAAATTTAAAAGTACAATGTCAACCTTCACAATAGCCATAAATTATGTAAAAGTCAAAGCCACATATGTATGTATGTATTGCTTCCAAGTACAAGAGTAAGTAACAAATTTAAGTATATTATGCTTTCATACTAAAATAAATTTTTTGAATATGTATGTGTCATGCATTTCAAATACCAGAACTTAAAAGTTAATTATGTATTCATTCAAAAAGAAAAAGTCAAGTCATATACTCATGTAATTTATTTTTTTTCTTACTTTTACACGTTTTACTAATTCTTGACCGTGAATAATAAATAAATCTAGCTTAATAGCCCTAAGCTATATAGGATTTTTACTTATAAAAATGCTATTTAAGAAAAAAAAAATCAATTTTGGTAACGACTATATCTTTTAACGTTATTTTTATTCCACCATATCTTAGTTGGCACATAAATACACATAAATAAAAGGGTCTTTGAGTGTTTCGTCACGTGATGTAAAAACTTACAATATATAAATCCTTATGACAATGATCACTCCGCTACCTTAAATAATAAAAGGTAACATCACTGTCTGAGATTCAACTTTTTATTTGACAAATAATAAGAAACATATCCTATATGCTTGCTGATGAGAACGTGCAGCAAAGTTTTATCTATAAAAGTAATGCATTTGCTGAGAGAACATAAAACGCACTTTAGATATGACATACAACAGATATTATTTTCATGTTCTTCTACCTCTCATTGTTCTACTTTCTTTATTGATTACTGTTACAGAAGGTGTTGCTCCGACTCCAGAAATAGCTTTGTTGAATCGGAATAGTTTCCCATCTGGCTTCATCTTTGGTACAGCATCCTCAGCCTATCAGGTACACTCACATGTTTACTTCTCTTGCATTTACATGTGATATCAATTGTCCCATAACAGAGATCAATTGGATCGAATCACAATCGAATCGTGAGACTTGGACTGTTACACTCTTAAGTAAAAAGAGTTGTGTCCTGACTATTGACTATAGCTTTTAGCCTAGTAGTTAGTGTTCAATTCTAACAATTGGTATCAGAACCAACGTCACGAGTTCGATTTTTGATGGACAATTGTTAAGGGAGAAATTTGTCCCGTGACGGAGGCCAGATAGATCAAGTCACAATCCATCCTAACAAGCTCTTACAATTTATTATAGTAATAATGTTGTATCAATTTTCAACGAAACACCTTTCCACATTACAAGTAAAGAAATGTTTTAGAGGTTTTTTCAAGTTGATTTTGTGCACTTGAGTTTGATATGATTGTGTGTGTTCATGCAGTATGAAGGTGCAGCAAATGAGGGTGGTAAAGGGCCAAGTATTTGGGATACCTTCACTCATAAATATCCAGGTAGACGCCATTTGTGTGGTTCTCTCATATCCAAAACTTTATAGAATTGTTCATGTATGCTGGTTTGCATGCAGATAAGATAAAGAACAGAGGCAGTGGAGATGTTGCCACTGATTCATATCATCGTTACAAGGTATTGCCTATTCAAAGTGTTTGGTTCTTCTGATGTAATTTATCAGTTGTCATTACTAATTCAATGGGTGCCAGCATGTTTAATTGGTTGTTGAATCTTTCATTTTTTGATGGAACACAATTACATTACATTTGTTTAAGAGTGTTGGAAGTCCCATATCGATTAGAGATAAGATCAATTTACAATATATAAGTAAATGTAGTCTTTACCTTACAAGTCAGTTTTGTGGAATTGAATTAGATTTAAAATTCACTTTTTAATATGATTTCAGATTCCATTGTCCACCCAAACACAAATTAACCATTTCAACCATTACACATTCTAATAACCTCATACACAACTAGTATGGAGAGATATTTGTAACTATCACAATAAAATTTTTTTACTGTATATATTTATTCTAAGTGTGGTTGAGGTTATTTATGATAACACTTTCATGGTTATTTATTATTGAGTGACATAATATATCAAGGTTACTTGTAATTTTCTCTATTTCTAGTTTTATATATCTCTTTTTCCTTTTCTTTAATTTGTTGATTATTTAAAAAAAAAAACCTATTCAATCGTTTGCTTACTATAATATGAATTGGAGTAAAGATTAGTAATCTGTCACGATCATTACGTACACTTCTATCAATAACTCTATTTGTTTATTAAACTAAATACTATTATCAATGACATTATCACCAAATTAATTGATTAATTAAGAAATCGATTAGACCATTGTAAGTTCAACTAATAAAGAAATTTTAAAAATAAAAGTTGGATACAATGTTGTTTTCCCACCATTTTCAAGTAAAGAGTGTGATATCTTATTGGAAATTATATTGCAGGAAGACGTTCAGATTATGAAAGATATGAATTTGGATGCTTACAGATTTTCCATATCTTGGTCAAGAATTCTTCCAAGTAATTTAAATATGAATCAATGATTATTATGAATTAATTTTTTTTTATTTGAATGTTTTATTTTAATCATTTCTTAATTTTCATAAACTATATATATATATATATATATATATATATATATATATATATATATATATATATATATATCTACAGATGGACAATTAAGTGGAGGTATAAATCAAGAAGGAATTGACTATTACAACAATCTTATCAATGAGCTGGTGGCAAATGGTTAGAACAAAACCTTTTAATTTTTGATATTTTTATTATGATTTACATTTTAGTAATTTCTCATGTTAGTGAAAGAAGATAATCTAGATATTAACATAATTTTAGGTTTACAACCATTTGTGACGCTTTTCCATTGGGATCTTCCACAATCTTTAGAAGATGAATATGGTGGCTTCTTAAGTTCTCGCATTGTGTAAGTGATGCAATTTGACTAACATTTCCATTGCTAAAATGTTTCGAGAACATTTCTAAAGAGAACACATGATTTGAATACAGGAAAGATTTTCAGGATTATGCAGAACTTTGCTTCAAGGAATTTGGTGACAGAGTGAAAAATTGGATAACTTTGAATGAGCCATTGACTTATAGTCAACAAGGTTATACAGTAGGAATAATGGCACCAGGTCGATGTTCTTCTTGGTTGAATCCTAGTTGCAATGGCGGTGATTCTGGGACAGAACCCTATTTGGTCACGCATCACCAACTTCTTGCTCATGCAGCAGCGGTAAATGTGTACAAGACCAAGTACGAGGTTAGTTATTATTAATGATCTTAAGTTTCTTAGATCTGAACGTGTTTTTGAATAATTTTTAAGGAAAAAAGACTATGGGTGCAGAGAATTCAAAATGGTTCGATAGGCATAACTTTGAATTTTATTTGGTGCGAGCCACTATCGGAAAACAAACTTGATCGACAAGCTACTGAACGAGTTATTGATTTCATGTTTGGATGGTATCCCTCCGTATCCTTATCCTTAAAATTTATGTTAGAAGTCTCACATCGACTGGAGATAAGACAATTTTATAATATATAAATGGTTATAAATTTTATCTTATAAATTGATTTTGTAGAGTTGAATTAAAACGGTGTGAAAATTAGAGTTCATGAAATATCTATATAGAAAGGAAACAAATAAGAGAAATGCATATGATATATCTTGAGGTATTTAGGATGTTATATAAGATGAAAAACACTTTAGCAACGAAGTAATCTTCTAAGATGGAATTTTATATTTAAAAAAAAAAGAAGGTAAAAGCTGAGTTACTATCCAACATATACATAATACAATTATCAGATAATTTATTTGATTTATCTGTTCCACTGAAGGTTTATGGATCCATTAACAAGAGGAGATTATCCCAAAAACATGCATTTGTTGGTGAAATCACGATTACCAAAATTTACAAAGGAGCATTCCAAATTGCTTATTAATTCGTTTGATTTTATCGGCATAAACTACTATACCTCTAGATATGTTTCTGATGCACCAGAATTAAGAAATGTCAGAAGCAGTTACATGACAGATGCTCTTGCAAATCTTTCATGTAAGTAGCTTTGTCTAATATTTATTATATAATATAGGGTTAAGTATGTTTTTAGTACCTGAACTTTGGTCCAAAATTGGAATTCGTCCCTAGTCGAAACTTTGATAAATTTCGGTCTCTAAATTTTAAAAATGAATGAATATAGTCCTTTTAACCCAACTTTATTAACTTTCTTTTAGGTTTCGAACACATTTTTCATTAAATATTAGAGTTGTTTACGCCGTTTGACATATTCTCAGCTCAATATTTACTAAGAAATGTATTCGAAACCTAAAAAAAATTAACAAAATTGGGTTAAAAAGACTATATTCATTCATTTTTAAAGTTTAGGGACCAAAATTTATCAAAGTCTCAATCAGGGACGAATTCCAATTTTGAATCAAAGTTTAGGGACTAAAAACATACTTAACCCTATAATATATGTTGAATCTGATATTTATGGATAATTTCGTGCCTTTTTGTTTTTCTTATTGCAGTTGTACGTGAAGGAAAAACTATTGGTCTAAATGTAATTAAGCTTTTGGATTGTAGATGCTATGCTTCACAAGTTTAGTATGTTTTTTTTCTCACTATAATAACAAAGATATTTATTTTTCATGATTTTGCAGGTTGCTTCAGATTGGTTGTATGTTTATCCAAGAGGATTTCGAGACCTTTTATTGTACACTAAAGAGAAATACAACAATCCTTTAATTTATATCACTGAAAATGGTAAATATATAACCTTCAATATCACATTATTTTCCTTTAAATTAATGCTTTTAAAAACTAGTTATAAATAAAGAGATGAGAGAGTGAAAAAATAAAATTAAAAATTAGTATAGGAGGCTATGATGCACTGATACTTCAATTTGAGTCATGTATCATGTCTGACAATAAATATGTAATTTATAAAGTCTGAGTACACTACAATAAAATATTTGAATAGTGACCAATTTTAGTGAACAAAAATAATTAGTCACTATATGATCAAATTAACAACTAAAATAGTTTCAAAAAATTATAATTGGTCTCTAAATTGATAATTAAAATAGTTTCAATTATGGATTGATTTTTAAATTGATCACTAACATTAATTACTAGGTATTGACAACCAAAACAATTGGTCTCTAATTAGGAAATTTGGATTCACACATTAAGAATGATATATTTATTATATTTGTAAGAATTATTGTACACTTTTAAATATTCATATATCACGTATCATATCCTATTATTTTGAAAATAAACGTATCGACAGATCGGATACGTGTCGTATTCGATACACGGATCGTATTTGTGCATCAATGATAGGAGGTTTTATTTTCCTTACATATTTGAAGAAAACATGTTACGTATTACATTTTCATATTTTTGTTATAGGTATAAATGATTATGATGATCCATCACTCTCGCTTGAAGAATCTCTCTTAGATATTTATAGAGTTGATTATCATTATCGCCATCTATATTATCTTCAAGAAGCAATTAAGTAAGTTAATTTTTTTTCGTCTTTTTAAAGAGATTATTTTTGTTTGTTGGTATGAAATTTCTTTTGTTTAATTGTTTGCTTTTCAATGTAAATGCAGGAATGGTGTAAATGTAAAAGGGTATTTTGCATGGTCACTCCTTGATAATTTTGAATGGAACTTTGGTTACACGATGCGATTTGGATTGAATTTTGTAGATTACAGAAATGGTTTGAAAAGATATTCCAAACTTTCTGCTCTCTGGTTCATGGATTTTCTTAATTTAGAATTCAAACTTCAAAATTCCCTGTAATAATGCTCCTATTTTGAATTCTTCAAATAATTATATTAAAGAATATGTAATTTATAGAATTATATTTGAAATTCCCGAAAAAAAATTATATTTTGTTTTGTCGTCACTTGTTTTATATTTCTTGAGGTTATCTAAAGATAAAGAAAAAAAAAGGAAATTCTTATGAGGAAGAAGTGGGAGAAGGGGGGAAAGCATGGGTAAGTTATTGTTTTCTATATTATATATATTTATATAGAAAATAAATGATCTGAATTTTACTTCTATTTATTATTTTTGTTTTCTTGTCAACTAAAATACACAATAAAATAAAATATAACAATTGTAGAAAATTTAAAAGAAAAACTAATGTACTAATCGAAAATGTGGGGCTGCGAGGAAGGGGATTGACTAGGAGAAAACAAGTTTTGATAACTTTTGAATAGAGTTTCCTTTTTTTCTTTTTCTTCTTTCTTGATTGGTCCTTTTAACCCTATAAGAAATATCAATTAATAAAAAAATCTATAAAATATATTTGAATTTGTATATGACTTAAATATCCCTGGACCTAGTTTATCAACATATTTTTCTCTTGCCATAAAGAATTACAATCACATTATTTCACTTTGTATATTATTTTTATAATTTATCTTCCTTGTTGCCAACAACTTTTAAAGTTTATCCACCTCTAAATTGATGTGGCAAAATCCGTTACTATGTTTGAGATAAGTTTAATGACACATTTTAGGTTTATTAGTTATTAACATAATAAAATTAAAAATATTAGAAACTTTCGTACAAAAGCCCATCCTCCTTTCTAGGATTTTAATTTATTTTAAAAACATAATAAAAAAAATAAAAGAAAATTCAAATAACCACTTTAGTCTTCAAAATAAAAAAGTAAAATATATGTGATAATAAACCAAAATTAACACATAATGGGTTTATGAATTAAAAAAAATGATAAGTATGAAATTATAGCGATTATTTCACACGTATGTATCGCGTGGGTGGATAAGCAAGTAAGGGTGGGTGGTGGTGTGCTTTTTGCAAACTATGAGTGAATACAAATTTGTCAACAGTGATAAATTGTATCAATAATTCTGGTAACGTGTTCCTTCCTCAGTTAACAAACACTCACCAAAAATAAAAAAAACCCATTCTAACGGATAATCTATTACTTGTTCAATAGAGGAAGATTCAGTCATAATGATTTTTTCTCTTAACAATTTTTAGACCATCTTTTTTTTTTGTATTTATATTATATCAATATTACATATCATGCTTAAAAGATACATACTTAATTTTTTTTTCAATAATAAAAATTAAAAGAACATGCTTTTTAATATATATTTATTTATTTCGTTATATTATAAATAAATTTTACTTAAAAGTTTATTTAGTTTTATTTGAGAATTCATGTTGCTAAAGCAACAATTTTCTTTTGTTCATCGAAGAGTCTTTTAAGAAATTTAGGAAAAGTGAGTACAGGACCACATTCTTAAACATATCCTACGGATAAAGGTTGCACAAACAGTCACGAAAATCGATTAAGGTAGGACCAACTTCCTAATCAGGTCAAGACTTTATATAAAATTGAAAAGAAAAATTTAGGTGTAATTAAAATTGTATATATTATGTGATCAAAATATTAAAATTTTGATTTCATAATATCTACGTTGTACACAAAGAAAAGGATATCAAAATAGATGGGATCAATGAGAGATTTTTTTTATTAGTTTCACATGTGACCACTTTGTCACTGAAGTTATTGTTTCTAAAAGATGAGAAAATAAATTGGAGTATTATTTATCTTTCTGTGTTGGTTTATTTCCAATTACTAATTTATTGAGAGTGGTAAAACTAAATTATTTAAAATATTAATTTATAGATAAACTATTTAATTAATTATATATTTTTTGCCTTAATTTACATATAGGTCTAGTTATAAAGTTTAATTAATAGTTGTATTTAGACCCAAGGTTTTATATTTTTACCTGAGAGACTTTTCAGAAAATAATTTAGCCTTATTTTTCGAACAGAAGTTAGGTTAGATCATACCTTTATTTAGGTCAGACCGTAAAAAATTTCAGACTCCCTTGACACATTTTCATTTCTAGTATTATTTATCATGTGAAAAAATTAGCATTACAGAAAGAATTTAAAATATGGACTAACTTTTTTTTAACAAATATTAAAAGTGTGATAATATTTTACAGAAAGTTAATATTGAAAAAAAAAATCACTCATTTTATCTGTTTAAAATTTTCAATTAGCACAAAGTTTCCCAATTTTATATGTTTTTCCTTCCAAAGTCATCATAATTTTAAATTAAGAAGTACATTTACATTTATATGACTTTCTATCTTTTAAGAGATCAACGAAAGTTTTACATTAACTAGAGATATATCATGCCAAATTTACAATATATAAGTGGGTGAAAACATCACTTTACAAGCTGATTTTGTTAGGTTAAGTTAGGTTTAAAATTCACTTCTTAGCATGCATGGTATAAGAACCATAATTAGAGTCTATTCTAACGAAGTTTGTTATTTGATGGATTTATAATTCCAACCGTCATGGGTCGCTGTCGATCTACCCAATAATGTCTAACTCGATGCACAAGATGTATATAGCTCAGCATGAGAGGTGTGTAAACCAATTTATACAAATGACTGCAAACTTTACAAACTGATTTTCTGAGATTAAGTTAGATTTAAAATATATTTCTTAACATGGTATACATATCAAAGTCATATTAGAGTTTATTCTAGTGAAATTAATGTGTAGTTCCACGCACGAGATGTATATGTCTTGTCTTGAGGAATGTGTGTTGAAAGTTTCACATTAACTAAAAATATAGGTTAATTCACAATATATAAACGAGTGTAAACCTCATTTTTCAATTTGATTAGTCAATTTTATAAGTTTTGAGTTAGACTTAAAGTCCTTGTCTTAACAATGATTAATAGGATTGCTTATTTGTAAAACACTTTATGAATTATCTCTAAGATATTTCATTTTTTTTTTCACAAAAAATAGTTACGATATATTGAATGATTTTTTTTATAATAAAATGTTTGAAATTCATTCATTATATTGAGTAATAAAATCAATTACTATTATAACAAAATAATATTAGTGTGTGTGAATTGTATTCATCGCATATAGTAGTCAAATCAAATTATTAAGTACAAAAAAATATTATTAGAAATAACGAGTTTAAATAATTGTTATAAAAAAATATTTATTAAAATGAATTGAATTATCAGTGGAATTTATATATTTATTTATTTATAAAATTAGCAAGATACGTGTAGTATCAATACACCTTAAAATATATATATTGAATTCGATATTATTATAGTTTAATAGCTATTGAATGAAAATAAAAGTCTAGCTTTAGCGGGCGAGAACCTAGAACCATAACAGTTGCAACAAATAGCAGGATTACAGCAAACAACGAAAGTTTTACGTAAGACGAATTTGTTGACTGTGAGACTTTGTTCCTTACAACTTTCATTTATAGCATTCGAAATTTCTTAGAAGATAATGCTGCATTTACCCAATTTGATATAATCTATCTGAAGCAACGGTTCTGAGTTTAATCGAAATTTATAAACTGCTACATATAAATAATTGTTTATATGGTTTAAACAAACTTGAGTGAATATATAACTTTTTATGGATAATACATGTAATATGAATATGATGCAAAAAAGAGTGAAGAGTACAACGTTAATTTCATAGTATTATCTTAATCTTTACTAAGTATGATGATATTGATATACGTGTTTCAGACCACACTCACGATTATCATGTTAGTTTACGTGTGATAGTAAAGTTTATCAAAATCCTTGCCCAAGTCGGTAATCTTTTCTGACCAATGACCACGACCACATACCATACCCTTAAAAAACATCGCTTTCTGATTTAATTTCTTTTAGGATGGAAATAATGAGAAATATTTGGATATTTTGAGAAAGAATAATCGGAAAGTTGATAAAGGTTTTCCTCTATAAAAAGGAACACATTTGGTGAGAAAAAAATAAGCAAAAATGGCATACAAAGAATACGTAGTGCTATCTCTCATTGCTCTACTTTCCTCATTGATCACTGTCACAGAAAGCGTAGCCCTCACTCCACACATAGATTTGTTGAATCGCAACAGTTTCCCAACTGGCTTCATCTTTGGTACAGCATCCGCATCGTACCAGGTACACTCAGACAACAATAGTTATGTTTCATCAATGTTCGACCCACGTGAAACACCTTCCACATTACAAGTTTAAATGTTTCAGTTTTTCCTATCAGCTTTATACTGTGGTGTTCGGTTCACATGATTATTTATGTATGTATGTATGCAGTATGAAGGTGCAGCGAATGAGGGTGGTAGAGAACCAAGCATTTGGGATACCTTCACTCACAAATATCCAGGTAAATAAATATATATGTGTCTGGTTTTCTCTTATACCGAAGATCTTTTACAAAAAATTATAGAATTATTGATATATGGTAATTAAACATGCAGAAAAGATAGAGGACAGAAGCAATGGAGATGTTGCAGTTGATTCCTATCATCGCTACAAGGTATTTCTGATTCAAAGTTTTTGTTTCTTTTGATATAATTTATCAACAGTCATCACTAATGCTGAATATCAATGGCGGATTATAGGAGGAGCAGGGCCATGGCCCCACCTATTTTTTTTTTTTGGAAATTTTTTAGTTATGTATTTTATTTTAAAAGATTTTAAACTATGTATTTTATATTAAAATTTTTTAAATTATGAATTATATATATTAGGAATATTGAGAATTCATAAAAATTTAATTGAATATATTTTTATTTATTTTATAAAGTATAATATTTAATATTAATAAATAATAAAATATAAATTAAATATAATAAAAATTAAAAAATTAAGATATTTTTTATTTTTTGTCCAATTATTTTTTAATTTCTTATATATTGTAGTGATTTCTCATACTCACTTGTGTGTTTTTTTTTTATTTTTTTTTTTCATTTTTTTTATCAAAAAATAAAAAATAAAATTAAACACAAACTTATTATTTTTGCTTTCATCTCTTTCCTTACTCGTGTTTCTTTCTTTTGTTTATGAAAAAAGAATGAAATTAGACACAAACTTATTATTTTTTCTCTCATATCTTTTCTTTGTTCTCTTCCATTCTCGAATAAAAAAAGGTAAGTATCTTGTTTCACTTAAAGAAATATAAACCTTTGGTATTCATTGTTCATAATATAGAAGAAAAAAGTAATGTATTATTTTTCATAACCGATTTTTAATTGTGATTTGATTATCATATATTTTGTTTCTAGTAATTATGTCTTTCAATTTTTTATTATATTATGATAAAATATTTTTCACTCTTAAATTTATATATATATATATATATATATATATATATATATATATATATATATATATATATATATATATAT
>Ga0209389_1003159_pt1 | contig 13118 bp, 15 predicted proteins | sample CowpearedBW_FD_187526 | JGI IMG/M metagenome (GOLD analysis project Ga0209389, IMG submission 187526) | Root nodule microbial communities of legume samples collected from California, USA - Cow pea red BW (SPAdes) (version 2) | ecosystem: Host-associated > Plants > Roots > Nodule | place: USA... | reverse complement strand
TTTATATTCGTGTTTTGTTTATATATATTGTGCATAGCTCACCCTTTCTGTGTGTGTGGCGATGATCGGATAACTTGTTATCCAGGAGCAGATGATTTGACAGGTGGGCCAAGAGATCCTTAGACTCGGAGCAAGGGCTAGCAGGGGATATTTTTGTATATATATATATATATATATATATATATATATATATATATATATATATATATGTTTATTATTTTAGCTTTGAGAATATTATGTAACTATTTCAGGAGCCATTGACTTTTATTTCAGTTTTATGATTATGGACTCCTGGTTTATGACACGTACATTAAAGGTTTTGAATTTTCCTGCATTTTTGGGAAATGGTTTTATAATAAATGTGGTACTTATTTTATTTCGGAATTTATTTATTAAATATTAGTAATATTCCTTAGGGATGTTATAATTGGTATCAGAGCAAAAGTTTTGAAAATATTTTTAAATATTTTGGGGCTAGTGAGGAGTGAGCTTATCGATGTGGTTGTTGTTCCATGTTTGTGTGTTGAATGTGAAAAGAGGTGTGTGGTTTTGTTTGACTAAGCGATTGATTTTTAACAGTTGTAATGTGGCGTATCCAGGCTATGGCTGCTAACAAGAGGAGGAGGAGTAGTGGTGCTGATGACATCGTTAAGGCGATTCAACGGATGGTGGATACGATGCAGCCACCCGTAGCAGCGTAGCCTAGGACGGCGATTGCACCAATCAGGGTGCCGACCGTGGAGGACTTCTTGCACCACAAGCCAGCTGAGTTCACTGGCAAGGCTTCCCTTGATGAAGCGGATGCATGGCTCCGCAAATGTGAGAAGATCTTCAAAGTGATGAACTGCGAAGATGAGCAAAAGTTCTTGTTCGCTACTTACCTGCTGAATGAAGATGCTGAATATTGGTGGGCAGGCATGCAACAACAGATGGAGACTAGTGAAGAGCCAGTGTCTTGGGCCAACTTCAAGACTTGTTTCTTGGAGAAGTACTTTCCAGATACAGCGAGATAGGACAGGGAGGCCAAATTCCTAGCATTGCAGTAAGGAGACATGACAGTGCAGGAGTATGTTAACAAATTTGAGCACTTGGCGAGGTATTCCTCATAGAACACCACCGAGGAGTGGAAATGCTTAAAGTTTGAGCGAGGACTCAGATTTGAGCTGAAGAGGGTGGTAACATTTGAGAGAGAGAAGGTTTCCTGTCTTGGTGGAATAGGCCAAGAGTGCGGAGCACCTTGAGAAGGGCCCTGGTCCAGTTGTGAGCTGACATCAGAAAAATGTCGCTGAGGCTAGGCAGATGAAAAAGCCTTATAGTAGACCATAAACATCCCAAGGTCCCTCTTGCTACCAGTGTGGTGGACCCCATCTGAAGAGGAATTGTCCTCAGTTGGTAGGCGGAGTAGGAGGGTTAGGTGACCGTCGCAAGTGCTTTATATGCGACAAATCGGGACACTTCACCAACAATTGCCCAGAAAAGAAGAGTCCTAGCGCGAAGAAACCAACAACATCGCCAGCAGAGAGAGCTAGAGCGGCTGGTCGGATCTTTGCATTGACTTCCACAGAGGCTACTAAATCAGGTAATCTCATTCTAGAACCATGCTTATTTTTGGGTCAGATAGTTTTGGTGTTGTTCGATTCTGGAGCAACACATTCTTTCATTGCTAATGCGTGTGTGGGGAGATTGAATTCGGTGAAACGCGATTTGGGATGTGAGTTGCTTGTTTCAACTCCCTCCTCAGGTCAAGTGGCTACCAGTTCAGTCTGCGTTGGGTGTTCAATGGAAGTGGCAGGTCGCAGATTCAAGGAAAACTTGGTGTGCTTGCCTTTGGAGGGACTGGATGTAATCTTGGGGATGGACTGGCTGTTTAACAATCACATCATAATTGATTGCGGACGATGCAGTTTGGTATTCCCAGAACATGAGGGATTGGAGCTAATCTCGGCTCAGAGGACGATAAATGAGGTAGAAACCGAAGCCACCTGCTTTATGATAGTGGCTCATGTAGAGAAGAATAGCACCGTCGAGAAGATCAGTGTGATTCCAATAGTGGAGGAGTATGCTGATGTGTTTCTAGATGAAATACCTGAGTTGCCATCGAGTAGGGATGTGGATTTTTCCATCGATCTCACCCCTGGAGCTGGCCCAGTCTCCATGGCGCCCTATAGAATGGCACCAGCAGAGTTGGCTGAGTTGAAGAAGCAAATAGAAGACTTGCTTGAGAAGAAGTTCATTCGACCGAGCACATCACCTTGGGGAGCACCAGTACTACTAGTAAAGAAAAAGGACGGCAGTTCGAGGTTGTGCATTGATTACCGTCAGTTGAATAAGCTGACCATAAAGAATAAGTATTCACTGCCGAGGATAGATGATCTGTTGGATCAGCTGAGGGGAGCCACAGTGTTTTCTAAGATTGACTTGAGGTCTGGATATCATCATATCTTAGTCAAACCAGAGGATATGCAGAAGATGACGTTCAGGTCACACTACGAGCATTACGAGTATGTAATGATGTCGTTCGGGGTGACAAATGCTCCTGCTATTTTCATGGACTACATGAATAGAATATTTCGACCGTACTTGGATCAGTTTGTGGTCGTGTTTATTGACGACATACTAATATACTCGGAGAGTCGGGATGAACATGCAGAGCATCTAAGAGTGGTGCTCGGAATTCTCAAAGAGCATAAATTATATGGGAAGTTGTCGAAGTGTGAATTTTGGCTGGATGAGGTACAGTTCTTGGGCCATGTAATCTCAGTCCAAGGCATAGCGATGGACCCAGCGAAGATTGAGACAATGGTGAAGTGGGAGAGACCGCAAATAGTTACTAAGGTGAGGAGCTTCTTGGGTCTGGCAGGTTATTACAGGCGGTTTGTGGAAGGGTTCTCCAAGATGGTGAGTCCATTGACTCAACTCACTAGAAAAGACCAGCCTTTCTCTTGGATAGATGAGTGTGAGGTCTGTTTTGAGGATATGAAGAAAAGATTGACCATTGCAACAATACTAGCTATTCCTGACACCACCAAGACGTTTGAGGTGTACTGTGATGCTTCATACCAGGGTCTAGGTTGTGTGTTGATGCAGGAAAAACTGCCTATTGCTTACGCATCTCTTCAGCTGAAGGTACATGAGAAAAACTATCCTACACACGACTTAGAATTGGCGGCAGTGGTTTTTGCTCTCAAAACATGGAGGCACTACTTGTATGGGGCACAATTTTAAGTATTCAGTGATCACAAGAGTTTAAAATACTTGTTTAATCAGAAGGAATTGAATATGAGGCAGAGGCGCTGGATGGAATACTTGAAGGATTACGACTTTGAGTTGTTACCACCTTGGTAAGGCTAATGTCGTAGCAGACGCTCTGAGCAGGAAGAAAGCTCATGTGTCGGCTATGATGATTAAAGAGTTGGAGCTGATTGAGAAGCTGGGAGATATGAATCTAGGATTGGATATGGAGGCAGGTCACATCGGTGTAACATGTTGAGGATCACTAATGAGTTCTTGGATGAGGTTCGGGCTGAACAGGGTAAGGATCAGAAATTGCAGCATATTATTAGTGAGTTAGGCACAGAGAAGAGAAAAGACTTCAGGATGGGCAAATATGGTATCCTGCATTTCAGAGAGAGGGTGTGTGTACCCAACAGTCGGGTATTGAGGAAGAGGCTCTTGGATGAAGGGCATAAGAGTCGTCCTAGCATACATCCAGGTATGACTAAGATGTACAAGGACTTGAAGGCAACTTTCTGGTGGACTGGCATGGAAACTGATGTGGCAGATTATGTAGCATCTTGCTTAGTGTGCCAAAAAGCGAAGATCGAGCATCAGAGGCCAGGTGGTACGTTGGAGCCTCTTGAGATTCCTCAGTGGAAATGGGACAGTATTTCCATGGACTTTGTAACGCATCTACCAAGGTCAGTGAGGGGGCATGATTCCATATGGGTAATAGTGGATAGATTGACGAAGTGCGCACACTTTCTACCTATTAATCAGAAGATGTCTCTAGATAAACTGGCTAAGCTGTATGTCAAGGAAATAGTCAGATTACATGGTGTGCCTGCGAGTATCATATCAGATAGAGATCCGAGATTTACCTCGAGGTTTTGGCAGTCGTTGCAGAACACTTTGGGCACTCAGTTGAGAATGAGCTCAGCATATCATCCTCAGACTGATGGCCAATCTGAGAGAACCATACAGTCTATGGAGGACTTATTGAGAACATGTGTTCTGGATCACCTCGGGACATGGAGTGATGTGCTACGGCTGGTGGAGTTCACTTATAATAACAGCTACCATTCCAGCATTGGGATGGCACCTTACGAGGCTTTGTATGGCAGGAGATGTCAGACACCTTTGTGTTGGCAGCAGGACGGAGAGTATGTGGTACTTAGTCATGGAAAGCGCCTTTATGGCATTATTTATTGTTTAATGTGATGTGGAAAAGTGCTAGCTCATGTGGTTGAGAGTACTTTGATTGTGTGAGAGGACTTAGGTTCGAGTCCTATGTATGCCAATTATGTGTTATTATTTTATTATTAATTTTTAATAATATGTATGAGTATGTGATTGATAATGTAAACTCTTTTTTATTGGAGGGTATCACCAAAAGTGATTTGGCATAGTGGTTATGCTTTGTTCTTATGAGTGGAAGGTCACCGGTTCAAACCTTGATGGGCATAGAATAAGCTTTATATTTGCTAACTATTAGTTGTAGTTTGAATGTGAAGAGACAAAGAAAACCTAGCAGTTTGGTCATTTTGCCTATAAAGAGGAGAATTTGGGTGCTTGAGAGGAATTTGGGGTTGGTATTTGGGTACTGTTCTATTGGTGTTTTTACCTAAATGTATGATCATGATGAATGTTTGCACTAGGTACACTGCTATTGTGAAAATGTGAGGGTTGGGGGACGGTATTGCATTTAAATTATATTGTATGTTTGCTGCAATTGATACTTGTATGTTTGCTGCAATTGATACGAGCTGCTTTGGTATGAAGTGGAGTGTGAATTGATATTTTGGTTGCTGTTGTTGCGTGCATGATCAGTGTAGGAGTCTGCATTTCTCGCTCAGGCGAGCCAGGCTCGCCTAGGCGAGATTAGCAGAGATGTAAACTTTGTTGCCACACGAGCTTTTCGCTCAGGCGACGAGGATTGGGTTTGAGCGACACGTACCCTCGCTCAGGCGAGTGAGGTTCGCCTAAGCGAGATGGTGATGAAGTTGCGCGTGTTTAAACCCTACTCCTTACAAGTATCTAAAGAAGTTCAAACATAAAAGGCACACCACGATGCCAAACAGGTAGAAAGGTAAACGACAGTAGTTGATGATACACCCAAAAGCTAAAACAAAACATGGGCTGTGGCCCTAAAGGAAAGCCCAAATAAAAGAACTCCAGTCCGGGTAGACTATGCTGCGAAATCATCCCTCCTCTGTTGACCACGATGACTATAAGACCCATGGAATTTAATTAATTAAATAAATAATGAATTAATAAATGCAGGTGGGAAAATCATTTATGACATTAAATTATGATGAGTATGACGTGAAAAAGTGTTAGCTTAAGTGGTTGAGAGTACTTTGATTGTGTGAGAGGACTTGGGTTCAAGTCTTATTTATGTCAATTTTGAGTTATTTTTGTTATTATTTTAATATATGTTAATCATGCTGTGAGATAATATGATAATTGGATTATAATTATTAGCATGAAACATGAATTGGTATGATGGTTTGACATTGATATGGCAATTGCATAGTTGGGGGTTCAAGTCTTGGAAAACCCAAATTAAACTTTAATTTTCTTTTGCTAATGATAACTTTGGATGGAATTGGAAGGGGTAAAGGAAACCCTAACTTGAATCAGCCAAGAGTGGCTGTAACCACAATTCATAATGAGAAATGAATGGCCATTATATCTTTGGACTAGCTTAAAGCACTAGTTTAAAAGGCAAAAGTGAGAAAACAGAGACCGAAAATTAAGAGTGAGGGGAGTGTAGTGAGTGAATTATTGAGGCTGGGTTGAGGAGAATCAAGGGTGGCCATTGGTGATCAAAGGAAGAGCTTGAAATTTCCAAGTTTAGCAAAGGAAACCAGGTTAGGGAAGCTGGACTCCGTTTTCTTTGTTGTTTTATTAAATTACATGAAAGATATGATAACTTGAATGCATGATTCTCATTTTGTCTGTGAAATTCTTATTTCTGTAAATTTTCCAGAAACCGCCTGGCGGGCTATACATAGTCGCCAGGCAGCTCATGCCAATTGTACGTAATTGTGGTGTTTCTGGGGGCAGCGCCTAGCGGTGAAGCCCTATATTGCCAGGCGACGCAAGCTGATAACTAAATTCTGGGTTTCTTTAATGAACTGTTTGGCGGTGATGAATTTTTGTCAGGCGACGCGAGTTTTGTTGACTTGATTTCATGATTTTGTGCTTCCTGGGAGAATTCTAATCGAGGGGAATTCGAGGGTTAGTGGTTGAGAGATAATTGAGGTGGTATTTTGTTAAATTACAGTATGAATGATCAGTATAATGGATGGAACAGTGTTAGGGTTGGAAGGAATGGAGACCTTGCTGTTAGACCAATTGATGTTGAAATTTTAAGGGGGAAAATGGTAAGGGTTGAGTGGAGAATTACACATTGGGCTGTATATGAGTGAATGAGAGTGTGAACTAAGAGAAAATTTGGGCAGGAAACGCAGCAAGAGAACGGGGGAAATTGCTAACGGACGTGACAGAACCTGGAATTTTCCAAGACTGGTGTACCGCCTGGCGGGCTAGAGGGTACCGCCAAGCGACAGCGAGACAATCAGAGGCATGTGGGAAAGTTTGGAGTGCGCTAGGTTCGGGTTGGAAGCGGTGATAATTTGGTCATGAAATGATATAGAATTCAGTGAAAATGTTTCTCTTGGATCTATTTTGAGCCGGTTAACAAATTATGAAGGATAAAGAATGGAAAATCATGAGTGGGGCGTGAATTTGGGAAATAGGTTTTATTTAGGAATGAAGTATAAAGCGCAACTGAGGTTGGATAGGTATTGATCATTAGCCTAACTAAAGATTAAGATAGTTGACTGAGATGACTAATCACATGTACAATAGGACCAATAGTATATTATAAGGTACAATTTCTATTTTGTGTGGGTAGGAGTGGATTAAATATGATGCTAACAGGTAATATTGACCGTAATCATAAACTTGGATGTGGTGTAAGAGATGGAGAGATTAGTGAAAGGGAATTAAGGATCGTTAGAGGTGCTAAGACATTTTAAACCAGAGTCAAGCTGTTCTAGTACAATGCCTGGCGGGAGGGAACGGTTCCGCCAGGCGATAGAGAAGGGAATCAGAGAGTACCTGATAGCACAGCGCCTGGCAGTCGGGTCTGTGGCACCAGGCGAAAACTGTCCAACAATGAGTCACTAGTACGTGGGCGCCTGGCGGTGGGGGTAATCCTGCCAGGCGGTACCTGTAGCAAGAAGGATTTTTGAGGCGCTATGCGCCTGGCGGTACGCGACACCCGCCAGGCGGTCTGGGAGCTGGCAGCGCCTGGCGGCACGTGTCCTCCGCCAGGTGATTTGTACTGCTGCAGCTTGGAATTTTGATTACATATGTGTGATCTACAAGGCTTCTAGTGGTGCTTTAAAGGTGGGATTGCTGGTGTTCCTTGAGTTGTGGCTCGGAACGTATCCCCTAAGTTGTGGCTCGGGATAGGGGTTAAACACGTGGTATTTCTTGAGTTGTGGCTCGGAATAGCATCTCTTGAGTTGTGGCTCGGGATGGCGGATGAACATGAGGAACCCTTGAGTTGTGGCTCGGATTGGCGAGTGTTGCCGGTGTGAGTGTGCTGGTTGTGGCTAGTACGAATGGGTCCAGTACGGATGGGTCCAGATAGATTGCCCTCCTCAGTGGTTAGCTGACGAGTTTGGTAGTCTTGGGACGTTGTGAATTATGTTCGCATTTGGGAACTCCACCTAGCGTTACGGTGTATGATCCGTAGCAATGGTACCCGCACGTGCTCTATCGGTTTGGGCCGATAGGTATGGCAACAAGTCATTTTGAAGTATTCACTAGAAGATGTAGAACACGAATAATCTGATTGGGGTCAGGTGGCATGAATTAAAAGATGGAACAATGTAGGATGTTTATGTTATTCATAGTGATGTGTGTATATGTATATGTATCAATGAAATTATATATGTTTTATCTGTTAAGCTCACCCTATCTGCGTGTGTTTGGCGATGATCGTGTATGCGGTACACGGAAGCAGATGTTGTTGATGCAGGTGGCTCAGGTTAAGCTTAGTCGTGGAGAAGGGATAGATTCGGGACATTCTTATGTTTTATTTTCTTTCATTTTGAGATCAGTTGTAAACCCTGTTGGGTGCTATTATAACATTTGATTTTGGTTTTGGTCACTAATGGTTATGAACGTTGTTACTTATTTAATAAAATTTAAATTTTCCCGCATTTTGGGAAAAATGAGGTATTATTAAAGGTTGTGATATTAATTTACTTCTTTATTTTATTTATAAATCCGTAATATCCTGACGGGATGTTACAAGGACCTCTCGCATCTGCTCCCATCAATAAATTGATGATCATCACAAAGGTAGAAGAACAACATATAAAGCAATCAAACAAACAAAGGGTAAGCTAGAGCCAAAAAGATTTTTATCATGCAATTAAATATGCCTTCACAATCCAATATACATATATCATCCAAGCATGTTATGATCTTTCAATCAATACACTAAGACTCGACTCGACTCATCCGGATACATATAACTTGGTCGGATTCAGTAGATGCTTGCACTTGTGGTGGATACCTATGCTCACCCCCGAGCAGCTCACCCCCGAGCTGTTCACCCACGAGCTATGTGTTACAAGTGTTACAATAAATAAATTCCCTCACACACAAGGTTAACCCTTAATGAGTTTCAGGCCTCCTGCTACTCTCACCACAAGAGTCAGTCCACTCTAAGTGAGACTAACTAACTCTTTAGAGTGTCAGGATGCAATCCTTACCTTGAATCCTTACCAAGTTATATAGATGGGGCACCACCATGGACACCTACTAACAAGGGCCATGGAATTACGTCCCGACCACTGAAGCACGACCCTGAAATCCCACCTAGAGATTTCAAGGAATTATGCACTGACCATGGACCAATCATAATCAAACCAGTAATATTTAACATGCATAGGTGTATATATATATCATGTCAACCTTTACAATCCGTCCTCACTTGTATTTCATATCGAATCCATTCCACTCATCCTTCACAAATCACAATGTAGAAGTGTATTCCTACCGACACCATGCCACAATCATTAATCCACCTCCACTCATGTCTCATGCCAAATCTATACTAAACCCATCATTTTAATTCCATGAATCACCCCATACAAATATAATGCTCACCTCATGTTAAAACTCATGAATCATAATCCCATCTTATTCATACAAGGTCACTCAATTCATATAGTTCATACTCAAGGTAAAGTATACCAAGCCAAACATACAATTAAGGGCCCAAAAACATGAAAGGTACAATTATATAAAGAAGTCACGTGCCAGTCTCGCTCAAGCCACAGGGTCTCGCTTAGGCGAGACTGTCATCAGGGAAATCCTGCGAGACTCGCAGATTCTCGCTTCCCGAGCCGCTACTCGCCTGGACGAGCATATCCCTCGCCCAAAAAGAGCTTCCTCGCCTGAGCTACGCCTACAACACATACCTCAAACCTCCACGCGTCCTCACTTAGGCGAGCCTCTCTCGCCTGGGCGAGATGGTGTCTCGCTCAAACGAAAGCTCTCCGCCTGAGCGAGAGCTCGAGCGCGAGTTTGTGCCTGTTTCTACAAGTCTCGCCTGGGCGAGGCCTGGTCGCTTGGGTGAGAACGTCGAGTCTCGCCACTGTTCATCCTGCACAGCCATCCAAACACACTCCAAACAACAGCATACATCCATTTAATATTTCACAATGGCACCACAAACGTACAAAGCATAAAAATAGAGGCAAAATGTGCAAGAAACAGACTTTAACAAAGATCCCTAGCTTCTTTACCTAGAAAGGGGCTAATATCGGGCTTCGACTCTTAAACCAACGGGACCGACAGCTTCAAGAGCAGATCTAAGAACTGAAACCAGTAGCACAGAACAGGAACGAGGTTACTAAAGTGGACCTCTAGTGGAGAAATACCAAAAAGAACTTTGAAAGGAACCAGTAGGGGTTGGGGTTTACCTTACGTGAAGACGAGCTGAGCTTAGAGCTAGCTTGACCAAGATTGGGGCTAAACCCTAGCAGAGCCTCTCTGGGGGAAAAGGAGAGTGTGAGAGCACTGTTTCTGCAAGAATGACAGAAGTGAGAGGGGTTTGGCTGCCTTAAGGGACTTGGACACCCTATGGGCCAACCCTTAGGCCCATTAGATTAGGGACAACCCTCTAAAAATTAGGACAGAATAAAAGAGGGTTTTACATTCTCCCCAACAACAAAATTTTTCGTCCTCGAAAATTCACCAATGGGATAGGAAGAAAAACTACGTTTTCCCCACACCCTACGACAACCACCACCTAGACATGACAATTTTGATGACTCCAACACCTATAGCTATTGGAAACTTTGCCTTTATGTTATGAGATATATGTTCAATAATGTAGATTGGGTTATTCACTACGCTCAAACTAACTTTCAACTTGGTGTTGGTATCGCGCAGCGAAATGTTTATGCGTTTGGACAAAAACCAAGAGGGGAGGGTGAATTGGTTTTAAGTAATAAAATTAGTACTTTAAAATTTTTCCAAATTTATCGATTAAATCAAATATTAATTTTATCAAACACAATAATAGATGAAATAAAGAGATAGAGAAGAAGATTGAACACAAGTATTTATGCTAGTTCGGATCAAAAAAGACCCTACGTCCAGTTGTTAATCTCTCAAAAACGAGATTAACTAAATCACTAACAAATAACAGATTTACAATTAGATAGTAAAAAAGTAAGGAAAGAAAACACCTCTCTTGAACACACAAGAGATGAACACCTTTCTCTGAATCACACAGAGAACCTTGACCTTAACTTTCCTAGCAACAACAGCAACACTCAATCTCCTAGAACACCTCTCAGGAAAAGTTATCGCTCTACCCACACTAGGTTTTTCAAAGCTTCTTTTGAGAACACTCAGAGAACTCTCTTGCAGTCATAGCACTAGCACTCTAGTTTCTCAAAAAGGTAAGTGAGAAGTAACTATGAGGTTCCTTAAATAGGGGTTCCAGAAATTAGGTCAAAAAGCTGAACAGTCACGCCCAACTGACCAGGATAATCGATTATCACTGCTGATAATCGATTATTCCAGTGTGTTTTATGAAAAACAAACTTTTGAACAGATAATCGATTATCAGAGGTGATAATCGATTATTCCAGTGCTTTCTTGAAAAAAAAAATGGTTCAGCTCAGGATAATTGATTATCCTAAGTGATAATCGATTATCACTTTGATTTTTCGAGAAATACCAGAATTTCCTTGTACAATATTGATTCTAACTATTCTAATTACACTTTACAAGATAGCTTTAAACACAACAACGCATGTTCTTCATATTGACTTCTAGATGGCTTTCAGGCTTCTTTTATCATCATCAAAATCTTTCTTCAACATTTAGACTTGTATTGCTTTTGCCAACACTTGGGACCTTAACATTGGAATGCTCCTTCATGCTTGCCCAACTAACTTGTATCTGATATACTAATCCATCCACTATATGCTCTCCACTACCTCTTGTAGGTGTTTATCAAGGTCTCATATCACTTTAAGTCTCAAACTAAAGCACGTTCGTTACCACTTCTCGTCACCTTGTCCACTCCTTTATGCATCACTCCACTGACTTGATAACGATTGAGTTTTGGCCTACTGTCTCACCATCAACACTCTTGACCACTTTTATGCATAACGACACTCATACATCTAGCCTTCTTTACTGACTTCACTCAATGGTAACAAGTCCACAACCAAGTCATTCCATTTCCAAATTAAACTTTTCCCTGTCACAACCACCAAATTCATTTCGGCATCTCACCTTCATTTCTGATTTACTAACTCATAATCATCCTTCCTCAAAAGCCTTAGAATCATGTCTTTTCTTGAGTGGAAATTTCTCGTGTGATTCATGCCTATCAATTCTAAGATACTTCTCAAACTAAGATTTTTTTTTTAATTGCTTTTTTCCCAACTTTGTTGAGAGATTCACTCATTCTAGTCAGATGACTAGACCAATGAAATTTCTTCACATCTTTTCCTCCTAACTCAAACACCAACTCCTCCTAACTTAGTTCTAGTCAGATGACTATAAGACATATCTTGCACATTATGTTGGAGGAAACTTCGCCTATGAAGTTATTACAATTTACAAACGTAAACATGCATTAATCGAACAAGCTCAAATATTTAATAAACAAAATGATCGTTTTCTCTTTTTGATTCTTAATTAAATTTTTCAATTAAATTTCTTTTAAATTTTTTATTATTTTTATAAACTTTATTTCACTTATTTTTTACTTTTTTAATATTATTTTTATATTTATTATTATTTTTAATTTTTAAAAAAATATTTTATTTGTTCAATCGAGTGTTAACAACTGCATAACAAATAATCTTATATAAAAAACTTCTAAAAGTATTTCATGCAAAAAAATAAAATAAAATAAAATTTATAAACATTTCCTGTAAAATATACTTCTAGTAATATATTTTCTGGGGAAAAATATCCATAAGAAAACTGCATATAAAAATACTATATATATTTCCTGCCAATTTAAATTATAATGTTTATTTTGCAAAAATATTTTCCAAAAAAAAATATACATGAAAAACCTGCAACTTTTCTTGCATTTTTTTAATTTGATAAATAAAATAAAATAAATAAATAAATAGTAAAATTACAGTAAAACTGTCAAGAATTTTCTACAAAATACTTTTGCAAAATTATTTGTAATAATTTTCTGCAAATTAATATTTATAACAAAATTTGAAGGTGTTTCTTAGGCAACTTTTTCCGTAAAATTGGTAGGAAATATACAATTTTTTAGTAGTGCAATTAGAGTTAAATTAGCTACAAAACTTTTTACATTTGCTTTA
>Ga0209389_1003158_pt1 | contig 13122 bp, 6 predicted proteins | sample CowpearedBW_FD_187526 | JGI IMG/M metagenome (GOLD analysis project Ga0209389, IMG submission 187526) | Root nodule microbial communities of legume samples collected from California, USA - Cow pea red BW (SPAdes) (version 2) | ecosystem: Host-associated > Plants > Roots > Nodule | place: USA... | reverse complement strand
ATAAAGATAAATATTCAAAGATATTTGGAGAGATATAAACTATTTGACAAATATAGTTGGTTAATAATTTATGATATAATTAAATAAATTAATTATTTAAAGATATCTGATAAATTATCACCAAATAATATTTGTATTAATTTTCTAAATAGCCCATTTTTATTTTTGTAGTCCAATTTTGCAGAGACATCCAAAAATATCAATATTTGCTGTTAAACCCTTCTCTTTTAACTAGTCTTTGACTTTTTTGACCAGATTTTACCCACTTTGACCATTTCAGTATCCATTGGGACGATGACACGTGGCAGCTCCTTCTCTTTCCCAAATTAGGGTTTCGCAGATGCTTGTAGTTGCTCAAACGGCGTGCGGCGCGATGGTCGTCTTCTCCAACGAAGGCGCGGTGATGGAGGCACATATCTGTGGAGATAATGGCGTGACAGTTGTTGCGAGATCTTCGAAGGTGGTGAAGTTGCTGCCATGGCTACTGCAGTTGCGTTCGTGAATGGTGCAGGCATGGAGGTTCTGCTCACGGTGGTTTCCGGCGAGAAGGTGATGTTGCTTCTAGATTCTCGCAAGGATGCAGGCGGTGGCAGCCACAAGGTCTGCAGGTGCTGCCATGGAGTTGTTGCGGTGAACGAACTCACGATGGTGGTGCAGATCTGCGTTCTCGGGAACGACGTGAAGGTGATGGCGTGCTGCTATGGTGGTGCATTTTCCGGCAAGTGGTGGAGGTTTCTTGCGGTGGCGGAACAATGACTGCCGGCGTTGGAATGTGACGCTAGGGTTTCTGGTTTGTGGGAGAGATGGAAGATGATGACGTGGCAGTGTCTAATTGGTGCATATGTGTTTGCAAGGATTAATGCCACGTGGCTTGTTTTGATTGGCCAATTTTAAAAGTTGAGGATTGCCACATGGCAACATCTGGTTGAAATGGGTTTAAGTGGTAGGAGGGGTGCAACTTAGTAAGAACTGGGGGTGCAGAATAGGTTTTTTGTGGGCCATTTGGAAATAGGAGAGTGTTTAAGTAATGTATGGGGTGCAAAAGTGATTTTTTTAGAACTTCCTGATTTTAGCCTTATCCAAAGGTGTTTGTAACTTTAATTAATTTATTTTCCCACCTTGAATGAGCTTAATCTTAACTTCAGCTGCATCAACAAACATTAAAATATTCAAAAATAATTTATGCAGCTAAAAATAACTTTTTAACACATTTTTATCAAACAAGCTCAAGTAGCCTAATTGTTAGAATTATCAATTAAATCAATCTTTAAGCACATAAATTCAATTAAATACCCAGAATTAAACACTGAATGAGGGCAAAAATACGCACTCATCATTCGCTTATGTGTATCACTCAAAAGTTCACTCGTGTATTACACTTGTAGGATTTTTCTTGAATGTACCTTCTTGCCTATTACCACTCAACTCCCTGTAGTGTTTGGAGAAGAACTACAGTAATTTCACAAAAGAATATCAATCAATGTGAAAAATGTTACAAAATCTAAGCTTGACTTAAGGGGCCAGATAAAACAAAAATCTAGACAAAACTTTTAAGAATTTGAAAGACACCAAACAATAAAAGCTAGACACAATACAAAGGACTTCCAAAAAGAATTTAATTTAGACAATGTAGAGCTTTGACTATAATTTGAAATAATTCAACAAATCAACAATTATAAGCATATATGGTAGTATAAGATGATGTCGGACTTTTTTAATTGTCTTTTTCTTTGGACCCTCACTTTTTCTTTTGCTTTTGAAATATACCTAAGTCTACTAATTCTTTGAATTTTCTTTCAATTTTTGTAGTTAAAACACATAAAAACACAGAAATTGTCAAAAAAAATTCTTGTTGGCAAAACACGCTCGTTGGGTGAGCAGATTGTCTCGCTGGGCGAGGGAGTGGTAGCTTGCTAGGCGAGAAGTTGCTTCTACAATTCTCTCGCTAGGTGAGATTTTTAGGTTGTTGGGCGAGAGTGCGCCGTTAGAAACCCTAATTTAGTGAACATAATGCTTTTAAAACCCAAAACAATTATTGAGAACAGAAATAGATAATTTCTACGAATCAAATGCAAAAGTACTCAATTTTTAAAATGAAGAACACACGAACACAAATAGCAAAAGTTTTTTTTATGACAGAAAAATAAGATGAGAGAAGAAATTCAAACAAGAATCTAGCTCTATATACTAAATGATACAATCTTAATAGAAAGGATGATGATCTTTTCTGAATTTGAATATCTCTTGTAAAATAGATGAACAATTAGAAAGATAAGTCAAAGTTTATAATTTTTATAAAACCTCTCCGCTCGTAGCAGCCTTCTAATGTAAGCACGAAACATACGAACCTCCCCGCTCATATCCTCACACGAGAGCATCATAATATGAACCTCCCTGCTCATATTATCATGTGTTCACCACTAGCCATGAACCTACCCACTCTTGACACACACAAGCACCTCCTGGTCCAAGTCTCACATCACATCATACCATCCCATACATATGCACATATAGTTCACATAATCACATAAATGTAGAGGCATTCACCATAGCATGACATACATGCAACACTATACAATGTTCATCCCACACGAATGAATGCCAACACTTAAGTACTTGCAATGCCATGCAATCAAGTACCACGCACAACCATAATTCTTACACCAAAATTTCTAAGAAATGTATCATCATAAAACAAAAAATACTGCAATAATGTGTGACATTTTTTGCAAACTACAGAGCTCAAATTGACGATCCGACCTCAATTTCACTACAACTGTGCAGATCAGAAATAAACGTAGTCGCCCAACGACCAAGTCACTCGTCCAACAACCAAGTCACTCGCCTAGCGACCACTAACACTTTTAGAGTACAAAAAATGATGTGAAACAACACAATTTTATGAATCTTTAAACCACTAACTTTAAAATATACCAAATAGCATTGTACCTCACTAATTCGCACTTAACCATTCAAATCCAAATTCCCCTTCATTATTCCTAAAACTAATACAGGATACAAAATTACTAACCCGTAATTGCTTATATTTTCCATAGTATTATAAGAACCAAATCACAGTTATAGTAGTAAGGACAACGTCACGGCACAAAAGCCATAAGAATTCCCGACATGACCAGAGTTCGCAATGGCTTAAACACCATTTATAAACAACATGACTTAAACATTTCATATACTATATAATCCCTATTTTAGTACCACCAGATAAAACTCATTTCACTTTATAACTCAACAACACGCACTACCAAAAACACCTCAACTTCAAACGAATTGGCATCTAAACTTGAACCTTTATTTTAATACTCCTATTTTGGTCTCTTTCGTTTGCATAAAACCCACCAATTGAACTTCTTGAATTTTCTTTCAACTAAACTAAAAGAATATATTGCTAAGCACTTAAGGTGTGTACTGCACCACACTAGAATGTACAAAAGTCTCATCAAAAGCAAATGTGTGCATCAAATAATATTAAAACAAAAAGCTAAAGTGGTTTGTTTGTCTCCACCACCACGTGAAACAAAAAGAAAAGAAATCAAAGCATGTCGTGGGTCCCTCCAATGTACCAAGCCATGAGCAAAACCTAAATTCCAAACAACACTTTGGTAGCACCCACCTACATTGGTTCAATGCATCACTGTGATTCATGCACTAACGCAACCACGACGAACACTGTCACGGACTGCACCTACGATAAACTACAAGGGGGATGGTTCACGCAACGTTTGGGAGACCAAAGCTACGATTCAAGCCTCGGAAGGAAAGGAGTTAAAAAAGAAACCACTATGCTTTCTTATATAAATACCATTAAAATGTAAAGCGTGATAGAGTGCAAAGAAGCACCCGTACGAAACACAACAGATTTCAAATGCAAAAGCTATATGAAAAGAGGATCATCTGCCTAGAACAACTATGAAGCATATAAATCCGTAAACATCACCAAGAAAAATGAGACAAACATCACGTGAAGAGGCATACACAAGACAGAACCCAAGTTCTCCCAACATGACAAAGTACTCTCAACCACTTGAACTAGTACTATTCCTTGTCATAACTCTCGCATTAAATGCCACAATTTCCATTACATGCATTTATATTAAATAATTATTTATCTAATTATTTAATTTTTTTCTCGGGTTTTACACACCATAACTTATCTTTGATAAGAATCAGACAATATAGATGCCATAATCAATAAGATTGATAGGTCAAGAGAGGTTCGCTACAAAGACCATCTCTTTAATAAGAACCTAAGGTTCAAGCCAAGAACAAAGAGAATCCTTTCTTTAATGAACTAAAATTCAATATATGACTGAAAAGTGATACAAAGTTCTAAAAATGCGAATTAAATAGATTCTCCTAGGACTCTAAAGATAGGCCCAACAATAAAGGTCTGACGACCAACTTAAGAAAATAAAAATATAAAACATTAAACAAATGCGAACGCGGCGCCCAGCGGCGTGCTTGGCTCGTCCAACAACCGTTTGTTACTGACTTAGCTTGCCCAATGACTTTAGTAAACTACAAAACACTTGGAATTTATTCTTTAAGTCATGATCATCTTATTCTTTGAGTTCCTAGGTTTGCGGAACATCATAAACTTGTTAAAATTTATTCTTCCAATCTTTTATCCCTTGACTTTGTCATAGGTAATTTGAATTGCCATAATTCCTCTCCAAATTCTTCTTCAAATTCTTTTTGTATGGATTCTAAAGATAGTCCTCTATCAGGAAGTTATCCTGATACTCTACTAGTCATACACATTCATATAGAGAATAATGGACTAAGGCTTGAGAGTGGTAGGAGGTCCTGGTCAAGAGAACTTTTTGAAGTCCTACTGACCTATATAGAACTAACGTTGTGGATGAAGGATATCCATCAAAAGTGCTAAAACTTTCTTGTAGTCCAACATTAATTCATTTTATTCAGATGATTGAGTCTAGAATAGTCTTTTTTGATGTGACTTGTGTTTTAAGAATGTATGATTTGCGTAACTTATCAATATTGTCTGTTAATGGTTATATGATAATTCTTTTGTATATTAACTTACACTCATTTGTTTTTGCATTTTTTTTAAACTTATTTTATGTCTTTTGTTCAAAGTTTCTTATTTTGCATTTACTTGATACACTTGTTATGTTTGTTATATTAGATGGTTGGGGTAAACATAATAGTATGATCTAGTATTTGGATTATCAACTGACTTTGATATCTTAATTATGCATTGTTTCCCTTAATGGTTTAGACAATTAATTGCAAGTTAGAATAACCGATTTATGATAATTTAATCTTTTTAATTTTTATTATGTAATAATTACTTATTTTCAGTAATATTCCTTTTCCTCTACATCACTTTCTGTTCTTACAATTGAATACTTAAATAAGTATAAACTTCCAAAAATTTTTAAGATGGAAATGTGTTTTGTATCGTACGTTATTTTTATTTGTATCTACTTTAATTTAGTATAAGTTTGTCAATTTATAACTTTTCGGTTAAAATTACATTTTAGTTAAAATATGAAAAATTATAAAATTTTTATAACTGGTTAGATATAAAAATTTGAAAGTTCCTTTAATATTTACACATGCATATACAAGAGAGGAGAGAGAATAATTATAATAATTATAGAAAAATATTATTATCAAATAAAAATTATGGGTGTTAAAAAGGAAAAAGAAATGAACTAAACTTTTTTTTAGTTTAAAATTTAAAATTAACACATGCAAGTTATAAATATTTTAAAAAAGTTCCAAATGCAATCGTTAATTTATGTTTATAAATAAGTTAATGTTATTTTTTTTTCTCTTTAAGAAAGCATTTTATTTAAATATGTTATTATAGGGATAAAATATATCCATCTAGCAAAGTCTTCTAAGTGATCCTTTTAGTCTCCAAAGTCTTTGTTTTAAGGGTATCTCATCCTCGACTCTCAAGTGCGAGAAGGGGAAGGTGTCTACAAAAGACACTTTGATGCTAAAGTCAGTCCTAGATATTGTGCTCTGATGTTAGAATAGTAACATAATCATGTGTTTCGTAAAATGTGTATTTTATAGTAGGGTTCATTGCCCTTACCTGGTTGGGCTTTGATTTAGTAGTCTTAATTACTGCTAATCATGATTGGTTAGGTAATTTGGAGTTATTTTCCTTTGAGATGATTAGACTAACTTTGATTAGCTAGCTTGTCTAAGTACATGTCGTCTTACTAGGCCGACATGTACCTGGCTAGGTCGTGTACTAGATGGTTCCTTTGGGTGGGTGGTCTTTAGTAGTCTTCTTGGGAATTGGTGTCCTAGGGAGGACGAGGACGGGTAACCTCTTATTCAAGACGAGGATGACTAGTCTCTTGTTTGGGATGAGGATGAGTAACCCATCACCCTTTTGGGGTCGCTTCTTATGATTGTTTATCATAGGAGATAAGGACGTGTAGTCCCTTGTCTAGGACGAGGGAGAGTAGTCCACCACCTCTAGGGTTGCTTCTTTGGATCATGTACCCTAGGAGACGAGGACAAGTAGTCAAAAATATATTATTCATTTTGTAAAGTAAATTGTGGGATTTGATAATGATGAAATTTGATGCTTTTTATGTAATAAAATGAACTAATATATGATTATTATCCGTTTGTCAATTAAACTTTTTCTTACGTTTATATTCATTCTAAATTTATTAAATGGGGTTAATTTATTTTTGTATTTATTCAATAGGGTTGAATTTTTAAAATATTACAAAATAGGGTCAAGTCTTCGTAGGTACGACAATTTCGTGAAATCATCAGACTTAAGTTAAAACTATATATATATTTTTTATTTCTACTTAAGTAGTATGGATTAGCACTACTCCAACTTTTGTTTTTTAAATATTTTTTCATAATTTTATTTTTTATTTTTTAAGATTTTAAGTAATTTATTGTATAGAATGACTAAAAATTAAATAAAATAAATATTATTAATATTGTAATTATTTTTAATATTTTAATTACTTTAATTAAATATTTTTATTTATATTAATAGAGTAAATAATTGAAAAATTTGTTATAATAAGATTAAATATAATTCTTAAATAATATAAAAATATAAAAATTTAATAGCGTCAGCAAATAAATAATACAATACATTTATTTATATGGACAATTTTCCTTATTTATATATCATTTTTAATTTTCTTCAAGTTCTTACTAATCTACCATTTTTCTGTGATATGTATTCAATTGTATTCAATTTTCCTTATTTATATATCATTGTATTCAATTAATTTAAATTAATATTAAGTATTAAATTATTTAAACAAAAATCCAAAAAATAGATATAATTAACACATAATAGAATAACAATAAAAAAATAATTTTACTTTAAACGGAACTAAAAATGACTTCAGCATCAAAATAATTGACGATTTTTATTTTTTTTAAGTGAAGTCATCACCAATAAAGACTTAATCTTATTCTATAATATTTTAAAAATCCAACTGTGTAAATATAAAAGTAAATTAACTCATTTGATGAATTAACCCATTCTAAATTCTAAACATTATATAGCGATCCCTTATGGTAAATTAACCCATTCTAAATTCTAAACATTATATAGCAAAAATGGAAAGATCACATCACGTTATTGCTCTATAAAATATAGCCGTTAGGATGGCCAAACCACAAAGCAATTCAAAATAAGTCGACCGTTGGATAAATATTCAAAACAACTATCGGTACAGTGAGTATGAGACTATTGCCCCCACTTTTCCCTTAAACCGTGGCAGAGTCCAGGAGAGATATGCAGAACAAAAGAATGGCCGTTAACGAAGAACAGAAACGGAGCCCCATAAGCCAAAAGATCCCATTAGCAGATTCCAATGTCCAAAACATGGTCACCCTTTTATCCCCAAGGTTCAAATCTGCAGCTGCTATGGCTGGATGGGATGAAGAGGCATTGTTATTGGCCAGCCTCATCGTTGAAGATACGCCAGTTAGAAATTCCAAGCACAAGAAACGCCCTCCTCTGAATTCCAGTTCTCCATCCACCAACTCATCAAGGTAGTGTCTCTTTCTTCTCGACAAAACTTAGATGCAATTTTCATAATCAGAATAAGAAATTAACCTTTCGTAACCTATGTTACACTGTAGTGGAAAATGAAAAATATTTTGAGATGAAACTGTAATTTTGATCGAAGAGTGGTAACAAAAAATTCCTATCAATTATTTTTTTTTTGTGCTTGTTTTTGCCATTCTTTTTGTCTTTTTTCTTGGTAAAGATTTTTTTCTCAATAATTATGGTTTTAGGATACGTAGAGCTCGGAGGACTTCACAACAACCAATCCCTGTAATTCTTGATCTTGATGCAGAAGAAACTCCCAAAAAGGGTAATTTCATTAGAAGTCTCAATTTTATAGTTGTTTGCTTTCTTGTGTTTTCTTGTGTTGTAACTAATTGCTTTGATGAACAGAAAGTGGGAGAAAGAAGGAAGAAAGGGCTTGTGTAAATAACGAGGGAAGCAAAGGAGCAGGAGATGGGAATGAATCGAAAAAGAAGAACCCGGGTGGCCCTTCTTCTAGTTCTGCTTTACCCTGCATTGATAAACTTAGGGACGAGCTTTCATGTGCTGTAAGAGCCTTGTGATGTTTATTGGTGCTGATTTTTATCTAGTTTCATATATATGTTTTTTTTTTTAATGTGTATATGTTTTCTGCAGATTTGTTTGGAAATATGCTTTGAGCCAAGTACCACTCCTTGTGGTCACAGGTAAATCACAAATCAGGGTCAAACACCCCACAAAACTGAACTTTTTCTTTGACAATTGAAATCGCTAGAATTTCCCAATTTAATAGATTTCTGTCAAAAAATCTACAATTGTTCATCCCTTGCAGAAATTTATTCTACAAAAATTGCTTCAGGGGTTACTCAATTTAATTTTTAATATATCAAATCCTAGATTTCGGGTGTGAATTCAGTATTTCAGCTATTGCAGACAAATATGCTAGTAATTTTTCCATGGGGTACCAAATTTAAGTCTTAATATACATGAATGCCTAGATTTCTGATTGTTCAATTCTGCAGCTTCTGTAGAAAATGTCTACGATCTGCCGCAGACAAGTGTGGCAAAAAGTGCCCCAAATGCAGGCAATTAATAAGGTGTTAGTCTATATTATTTTTCTATCACTTTACAAAAGTACATGTTTTGAATTAATTTCTGCCCCAGAAGCATTGTATTTGGGTAGCTTATTTATATAATCCCTCTTGATGAATTGCAGCAATGGACGATCATGCACTGTAAACACAGTCCTCTGGAACACAATCCAGCTCCTGTTTCCCCAAGAAATTGAGGCAAGAAAAGCAGTGGGGTCCTTGAATAGTCGCGAACAAGGTAAAAATCTGAGTCCTGAAACAGCATTTTATGCTAACCTAAGGAATAGAAGCATACAACGTTCTGGTGGGGCTTCAAGCAGAAACAATTCAAGGAGGGGTGTGGCAGTGACATCAACAACACAGGAGGATGAGGATGCTGCATTGGCTAGAAGGTTACATAGAGAAATTAATGAAGAAAGCCCAGGAACAACTCGAATGAGGACAAGACGAGGGGGTTCCTACTAGCCAACATCAGGATGCAGCTTTGGCTCTAAGGTTGCAGAGAGAAGAGTTCATCCAAACTTTTAGGGAGAGTAGCCAGGAACAGACTATTAGGCTACCTTCATCGTCTTTTGCAAGAGAAAATTTGAGGGCTATGGCCTCTAGAGCCATGAATCCGAGGACTCGTGACAGAAGAAGATGATCCTCCTCGGGTGAAGGTGCTGAAAAATATTTTGAACCATGTGAATTTTTCTTTCACAGGACACTGTTAACCATGAAGCACATGTTGTGTATTGCTTTTGGTTTTCAAAATGAACTTTGAAAACTCAATTCAGTAAACTAAAACTGTTGTGTTGAGCATTTTAAGTTGTATTGTTTGACCATGGAGCATTTTACAATAACTATTTATATTTCTATGTCATTTTATGGTGATCTCATAATTTGAAGTGCCATTGTTTTGGTTTTGAATTGAGGGTTCAAACTAAATTGTGCAAACTCAACCAGCATTCTGAATTCTGATGCATTTTATTTTGTTGATGTTTGCAAATGTCATCAACTCCGTGTAAACGTTGTAAAAGCAAAAGCAGTTTAGTGGACTTTTGAAGCTCAATTGTTAAGAAGTCGATTTATTTTCCCATCTAGCACACTTTTTCCAAAATATAAGTCGTGTGCACAATATTTACACACTTTTATTTCCCAACCAGCTCAATTTTGTTTTTTTTTTCTTATACCAGTCTAAATTCGGTCCGAGTAGCCTGAATTCTGTACTGTTTTTTTTTAAATAAATAAAAATGAAGATTTTTTCTTTTTTTAATAAAATACTTTTAAGAGTTAATTATTTTTATGAAAAATGTTGCATTAGAGGTTAAAATTATTTTTTTAAAAAAATAGATTTAATATTGTGTTTTTAGTTATTTTAGGTATTATTTGAAACAATGAAAAAATAAATAATTTTTTTTGTCTTTTTGAATTTGTTGATTTTAAAATAGATTTTGTATTGTGTAGTAAGTTATTTTATACGCAATTTGAAAATATAAAAGTCAATTTAATTTAATTTTTTTTACTTTGTTGATTAATTTTCTTTTTATAATTGTGATTTTGGAAAAAAAATTATGAATTATAATAGAGGTAACTAAAGTAAAAATAATTAATATATAATGTTTAATGTGGTATTGTATTATTTATTTTTTAATCTTTATTAAATATTTTAAATTAAAAAAGTTGGTTGAAGTACAAATTTATTTTTTATTTATATATTTAAATTTTGATTTGTTTATAATGATAAAATATTTATTTTTACACAAAAATAAATAATGTAAAATTTATTGTTAGAATTTATAGTAGGTATTAAATTTAAGAAAAATGATATATTAACATCCATTTATTGAGAACTTCTCTCACAACTTGATGCGACATTGTTACTTTCTATTTTTTTTTTAATCTTTTTCATTTTGCACGTTGGTTCTCCTTGGAAGGAAGCGAGAAGAGAAAAAACCAAAGAACCAAAGGTGCAAATGCAAATGGGAAGAGAAAAAGCAGAAAGTGTGAAAGGATGTGTGAAACCACTGTGCAATATTTTTGCTTACCCATGACTACAAAAGTGCTAACCTATGGTATACATTTTGAACATGTTTGAAAGGATGTACAAAACTTATTTCAATCTTCACTCTCTTCATTACCAGTGGGGAGTATATGTTGGTAAGTCAAGAAATAAAATTTTTGTAATTTAATTAATAACATATGAATTCATTCCCTTACTATGTGTCAACCCGTGACTTAATAAATGTTAACCCAGGTGCAATGCTTTGCACATGAATTTTTTCTTTCTTCAATAACTTCAATAGTGGCACTTTCATGCCTTGAGTTCATATGATAAAGTTAAATCTTCATACTCATATTCCTTCAAGTGAGTCTAGTTTGCCCCTCTTTGTTGTTTGGAAAAGGAAAATAAAGGTGTCTATATTTCTTGTTCACTACCAGTGTGCAATACTTTTGCTTACCCATGGCTACATAAGTGCTAACCTGTGGTATACATTTTGAACATGTGTGAAAGGATGTACAAAACCTATTTCAATCTTCACTCTCTTCATTACTAGTGGGGAGTATATGTTGGTGAGTAAAGAAATAAATTTTTTGTAATTTAATTAACAACAATGAATTCATCCCCTTCCTATGTGTCAACTCGTGACTTAATAAATGCTAACCCATGTGCAATGCTTTGCACAAGAATTTTTCTTTATTCAATAACTTCAATAGTGGCACTTTCATGTCTTGAGTTCATATGATAAAGTTAAATCTTCATACTCATATTCCTTCAAGTGAGTCTAGTTTGCCCCTCTTTGTTGTTTGGAAAAGGAAAATAAAGGTGTCTATATTTCTTGTTCACTACCAGTGTGCAATATTTTTGCTTACCCATGGCTACATAAGTGCTAACCTGTGGTATACATTTTGAACATGTGTGAAAGGATGTACAAGATAGAAATTTGAATAGTTCTCTTGGGTGTTGATGCCAAAGTGTTCCATGTCGAAGCATTAACAAGTCTTTTCCAAATTGCAGGGTGAGAGTAAATTTTTGAATTAAACATCTTCCTTGGCACATTATGACAAGGGTAATATAATAAATTAGCCTTGGCACCTCCCAATAAAGTTGAAAAGTGTTGTCATAATTAGAAGGTGAAGTGAGACCATTTATTTCAAATATGTGTTAGCTTTTACGGTGGTCAAACTAAATTTCTTAATTGGCACATTATCTCAATTGAAGTATGTGTCACCTTTTACAAAACTAATATAATAAATCAGCTTTGGCATCGCCCAATAAAGTTGACAAGTGTTGTCATAATTAGAAGGTGCAAGTGAGGCCATTTATTTCAAATATGTGCCAGCTTTTCCAATGGTGACAGTAAATGTTTGAATTGGCACGTTATCCCAATTGAAGTATCTATCACCTTTTAGAAGAGTAATATAATTAATCAGCTTTGACAATTCCCAATAAAGTTGACCAATCTTGTCATAATTAGAAGGTGCAAGTGAGGCTAGCTTTTACAGTGGTGAGAGTAAATATCTTTCTTGGCACGCTATCCAGGTGAAGGTAGTCAAGTCTATTTAAGGTTGTGGTTCCTTGGTTTGAAAGTTGTGAAGTGCTCTAGTATAATAAGTAAAAATGGTTTTATTTGAGGACTTGAACGCATATAATTCCTTTAATGCTGCTATTGATTTCAAAGATGGAAGGTTCTCTTTATGTAGATTTGCAAATGGCGTTACTCTTAACCATATGCGCATCATCATAAGAAGTCATTTGATAGGACCATTTGAGCCCCCACTCAGCCATGTTTGGTACCATGTCCCTCCTGAATTTGTTGCGCAAGGCATTGATGAGTCCTTTTTTATAAGGAATGACGAAGATCTTCAACATGCCATTCAGTGGCACGCAATGATGGTCCCGACAACGACAATATCTTTTTATGTTAACTTCATGAAAGTTGAGAAGTGTGACAACTTTGTTCATATTTAGTTTTCTTTTACATGTTTTAACATTGTACTTTAAGATGGTTG
>Ga0209389_1003157_pt1 | contig 13124 bp, 7 predicted proteins | sample CowpearedBW_FD_187526 | JGI IMG/M metagenome (GOLD analysis project Ga0209389, IMG submission 187526) | Root nodule microbial communities of legume samples collected from California, USA - Cow pea red BW (SPAdes) (version 2) | ecosystem: Host-associated > Plants > Roots > Nodule | place: USA... | reverse complement strand
TAGTATAAAATTGTCTCTATTGTTACTCTCTCTCTCTCTCTCTCCACCCACAACAACAAATAATTCCCACAATTTTATCAACACTTACCGGCATGTTTGAATTATTTAAATACAATTTCAGAAAAAAAAAATCAAGTTTAAAGTAAAGAAAAATTACAATGAATGTTATCCTAATGAATTTGAGTTCAAAATGTTCACATTTGAAAGAGGTTTAGAAGATGAATGTTTTCTCCTTGTATCTCGATTGAAAATTTCTTTTGATACATTTTCAACAATGTAAATATATTTTTCTTTTTTATCCTTGTGAGACTCTTTTTCAGGGACAAAATCAAATTTTAAACTCTAAAATAGACACTATCTCCAATATGATATCAACCTTTCAATAGTATCTCAAAATACTTAGTGAGAAGGATCGTCTTTTTACAAAAAAGTAGCATACTTTTTTGAATGGAGTTATCCGTGACAAAAGATACATTTTTACCTCAGTATATAGAATAGGAATACAATAGCCTACCCTAATTAAAACCATTTAAACTTTTTTTTTGTGCATTTTTTCAACTCTACTTTTAAAATTTTATATCAAAACAACATAAAGCGGATTCAGTCAAATGGATTTTTGTACGTTGATATTACAAACAAATTGATTGGCCACCAAGTGTAAAGTATAGGATAATTTGAGCCATTTTTAGATAGCTACATAAGACAATATTAAGCACAAACACAACCTTAAACCAAAGCTCTAAGACTAAATGATAAGAGTTAATCTTGTTTATATGTGAATGTTCACTTCATAGAAGCTCTAAGAGAAAGAAGAGAAGATATGAGTTCAAGATAAACAAATAAAATGAACAAAATGATGGAAAAGAGAGGAGATGGAAGAGGATGGGGAAGGAGGCCTGCCACTTGGGGGATGGACCAACCCAAGATGAGTGCATCTTGTTGTCACTTGAACCAAAGTTAAAGATAAGACTAATGAATAACTCACTTTAGAAAGAGAGACAATCACAAATGCACACAAAAGTGTCTTAAATTCAACAATCAACAACTCTTTACAAGTAAAGAGGAAGTCCTCTCAAATAAGCCAAGAAAGAGACCTCCAAACAATAATAAAAGGTGAGGTATACACTAGCAAAATCACAAAAATATCTTTCTAGAAGTCCTAATGATAAGATAGGGAAAATATTCTCCATCATTGCAAAAATTTTCAAAAAGGTGCATTCTCTCACTTCCATGTGTGCATAATGGTCTCCATTCCAATATGATCTCTTCTCCAATTTCAAAATGCTCTCTTATCCACTTCCAAGGGTTTCTCCTTAGCAAAACTAGGGTGATGGGTACAGTCCCTTGGGCTACACTCCTCCTAAGCCCTTCACTCGTGTAAATATGACAACCTTAGAAATGGGAGGTGCTTCTAAGAAACCTACAAAAACACAAGACACAAACATGAGTTATATATTTATTTAAGACAAAACTAAACAAAATAAAAGAAAGAAGGTGAAGAAACTATTATATATATTTATAATTGTATTGCAAAAATAATAGCGTTGCAGTTGTTGCAACGTTAGCAAGCCTCCCTCCTTTTAGGATAGTGCATGTCATTGCAGCAAGATCTCCACCACATGTTGATCCCACATCCACATTTTATATATTATTTTCCACACTAAGCTTCAGTTATAGAGCATGGATTTTTTTAAATCCATTCATCACCTATAAATAGGAGCTTAAATCCTCTTCCAAAACACAACCTTTCTCATCTCTCCTTTTCTTATTTTCTTCCTTCTCTCTCTTCTCTTATATCCTGGGATACTTACTCTTTAAAGAGTACTTATCTTGCTAGTTTCTACTATCCTCAGGATATATCTGAGATGTTCCTGTTGTACCCTGGGGGATTTGCGCATATACTACGGATAAATCCTTATGGGCAGTGTTTTTACACACCTCAGGAAATCCTTTTATTTTATGCTTTTATCAATTTTATGCAAATTTGCTAACAGAAACTTCCCTCCTCAACATGTTTACTTTTCTGAAACACTTTCCTCCATCTTTGGTAGGGGTTAAGGACTCATCATGTTGCCTTCTTTTAGGTTTTTGTTTCATGTGGGCATTATCAACTCTTAATGGGTCCACTTCTTCGTTAGTCCAATTTGGTCCATGTGGTTTTCTTGTACTTCTTCATGGGAGGTCTTTCATTACTCGTTGTGTTGCATGTGGTAACCATTTGATCTTTTAATAAAGTATCTCAACCTTACGATGAGTGATATATATCATTGTAGTTATCAAATAGATGTTAATTTTCTATTACGCTATCGTATAGTGCCTTCAAAAATGAATTTTTTTGTTACACAAAAAACTAAATAAGATGACAATAGAAAAGGGTTAAACCTAACCTAAGTCGTCTCCCAAAAAATTTAGTATAAGAAATCCAATTAGAGAAATTCTATTATTAGAATTTGTAGAAGGGTTAGATGAAAGAATAATAACAAGGTTTGTTTAAAGCAATAAATTATGCAAAATACAAAAGACTTAACCAAATATGATGAATACATTTTAATTCTTTAGTTTTCTCATAATAGGATTCTCCATTGGTTTCCATATAATAATTATTCAATCAATTTCCAAACAGATTTCAAGTCAATCAAATTAACTTGTTAGGTTTCTTGTTCTAGTTAATCATATAATCTATTAATTAACACAGACAAGCAATACTCACTAGTGCCGTTTTGGCTTTTAACTCGGGTGATATGCTTTAGTTTTAATGAAAACGAAGCATATAAAATCGTGGTGAGAATTTTGAAACTTTCGCGAACTTATAAGCTTCGATTGTTGGTATAACCGAAGCCTATTCGATCATATGCTTCGGTTCCAAAGAAACTAAAGCCTATAGTTCAGAAAAATTTCAAAATTGACACCTCTTTTCAATTATTTTATTTTAGCGCAAAGATATAAGCCTCGATTGCCCCAAAACTGAGACCTATATATGCTATATGCTTCAATTGTTTCCAAACCGAGGCCTATAAGTTTGCTAACATTTCAAAATTGCCACTATTTTTTTATTATTTTATTATATGCACCGAGGCCTATACATACCATATGTTTCGTTTGTTTCAAAAGCGAGACCTATAAGTTTTCTAAAATTTTAAAATTGTCTCTCTATTTTTTAATTATTTTATTTTACACAGAGGTTTAGGCCTTAGTTATCAGTACAACTCAGGCCTATTGCCTTTTATGCTTCAATTATTTTAATAACCAAGACCTAAAATTCTGCCTAAGGTTAAATTTTGCAAAAATTTCAAAGGCTTCACTTTTTCTTTTTCGCTCACTTTTTTCTTTTTCATCTTCACTACTACTTCTTCACTCAATAACTTCACAATTTCTTCTTATTCTTCTTCTTCTTTTTTGCACCATTCTCTGTCATTCTTCCCAACCTCCATTCTATGGTGCGTAAACGAAGAACTTTGTCACGTCGCCACTCAAAGTCTAATTTTGATGAGTGTTTGTTTTGAATTTCTTGTGTTTTTGGTGGAGTTCATGTCTTTCTTGGGTTTTTTTCTTGTAAAGTTTGAGTTTTCTTGTTGCCATTGGTGTCCAGGTACCATTGTATTGTGGTGGAATTGATTAGTTCTCCAAAACACGTCATACATTCCTATTATTATTTTTTATTATTTATTAATGGTTTTATGCTTCGATTCTCTAGAACTAAGACCTAAGATTGAAGTTTACGTCTCGGTTGATAACTAAGGCAAAAAACCCACCCCTTTTTACCTCGTCTAGATATGTCTCGATTATTTAACTGATGTATAATAGTCAAAACAACCGATGTCAAAATTCTTTCCTACACTAGTAACTCTTATTTATACTTTACATGTACAGTCATAATGTTATTGTATCTACTCTTCTACCTCTTATTATTAAGCAAATAAGTGTATTAATCATAATTAATCAGTCAATCAATTCACTTAGCTTCTCTTTATAATCCAAGAAAGATTACTATAGTCTTAGTATGAATATAGTGCAATGCAAACTACACCTATGCATGCAAATGGTGTAAATATTTTACATTTCACTTAAAGAAGAGTTATTGGAAATCTAAAACGAATTCTAATTGAAGTTATCAGATTGGCTTTTAAGTTTTTCTACAACAATCTTAAGACAAATATCATAATTAAAAAAAAAAGATGAAAGTAAATCTGTATATAATTCAATGAATCAATATTTATTGCATTTAGCATCAAAATCCTTTATGAAATTACAAAAGAAATCAACCCAACAGTCTTAGCCTTTCATGTTGAAGACAATGCAATACATATAATGAAAGAGGAAAAGTAAAACAGTAATGAATGTTGAGATGAAAAGATCAATGATTTGATGAACGTATGATCCTTAAAAGCTTTGTCATTTCTCCTTTTATAGTGGTTTGGATGAGCCTCAACAACAGTTCTATCATGTTAAAACTATGTATATTTCTTTGACTAAACTTATGTTGATTGAAGGTTTTCCTCTTGTTTCAATAGATCTCAAGCTTAGAGGGATGGTGTTTCTATAAGAATACTCCGACGATCAAGTAAATATTTTTGGGTTAAAACTAATGTGATAGTAAACAAGTGATAGTTGTAAGTACCTTATATATTTATGTTAATCTTAATGAATATTTACCTAGGATGACCCATGTATCTTAATCGTGTTAGTACATAATAATTAGTTATTATTTGGTTAGTTACAAACGTCATATGCTAACTATACCTATGCCGAAACAATCTAGGCATTTCTTAATTCTTCTTGTACTTCCTTTCTTAATATTTCTGAGCTAACTTAGTTTATATTTTAGGATTCTAGATAGTTTTAGTTTAAGATATTGAAAAATGTTCGCTTAAACCTTTCTCTTTCTCCCAATATATGAACGATAGAGGAATCTCAACAATAATTAGAGTTTTCAAAATGGGTTAGAACCCGTGAACTAACCTGGCTCACCACTTGTTCGGACTGGGTTGGGTTGAAATTTTTTTACAAATTTCAATATGGGTTGATTTTTTATCGGACTCATCTAGAACCCAAGTTGAACCGTGGTGAGCCGGGTTAGCTCACAAACCCATAGGTAAAAGGGTCACATAAGTGTTTTTTATTAAGTTGTGATTTACATTTGAGTCATATTAGGTTATTTTTTGTAGCCAACACATAAATAATTTGTATTTTTTTTATTTTGATTTGTATTTGGATTGTATTAAAGTTTATTTAGATTTTAATTAGAATTATAATTTAGTTTTGACTGAAAAAAATAAAAAAATTGTATTTTTTAATTGAGTGAATCCGAGCCCGTTTAACCCGCCAACCTATGGTGGGCCAGACCGGATTTAAATTTTTTTGACTCGCTAAAAAGTGAATCGGGTTATATTAATTCATTAAATAATCAATCTGTGATAGGTCAAGTCAGATTGGGTCGAATTACCGGTTTTAATAGCTCTAACAATAATAACGTATAATAACTAAAACTCGAGATTAATTATTTATTTTTTCCGCCTCCTACCTTATTGGCCTTGGTCTCAACCGTTGCTCTTAATAATTCATAGTCAACAGATTGAAATTACATTACTTAATTGTTGTACATTTGGCAGAACATTTAAGATTCCAAGATTGGTTTTAAAAAACTCATAAGCGGAAAATTAGGACTTTACATATAAATTAATGATAGATATTATATAAATTAACAGGAATAATGTAGAAATAGTCCACGATGGGACAATTATTCATCTATGCATAGCCAAACAAATTCACAATCCCATAGAACTATGGATCAAATTTATTTCATCACTCTACAAAAATACAATCACGACGAATAATGAAATCACCCTACACGTATATCCGTCACTGAAGTGTGTAAAATCAAACACAGAAATTGAAACCACCCCGCATAATAAAATGGACTATAACACAAATAATGCAGAAGAAGAAGAAGAAAAGTCTAGAAGAACAATGAGTTGACTAAAAGGGTTGTGAGAAGAAGAGAGAAGGTTGCGACTATGGAGGTGGCGGAGCCCGGTGATGGTGGTGGTGGTGGAGTTGAGCCTGGCTCGGTGGGGGTTGATTCAGGTGATGGTGCTGCTCCGGCGGAAGGTGGGGTTGGAGTGGTTCCAGAAGCAGGTGGTGATGAGGGTGAAGATGAAGAGGCAATGACGTTGACGCTGAGTTTTTGGCCACTGCTGCAATGGCCTTGGATGGTGCATGCAAAATAGAACTCCCCAGTACGATTGAGAGTGATTCTAGCAGGTGATGTGCTCAACACTTCCTGATTTTGATCCACGCTGCAACTGTCAAAGCTTGCCTTGTCGTTAAGCTCTGCCACGGTGTGGCCTGAGCTGAATCTGAACACTGCATTAAACAAACATCATAATTTAAGCAACTCAAAAACCTTAAAGACAAAATAGGTAGTTTTTGTTTTCAACTTAGATTCAGACTTAGAATCTCAACCATATACGATGATATAGTAGAACTGACCTAGGATGTCGCCCTCTCTGAATGTGATGGAGGAAGCCCAATCGGAGTAGAATGAAGCGCCACCGGTGGGAGCACTTGTCCAACCAGTGCTGTCACCTACTGTGTGTTCTGCAGCTTCTGTGGCTTTTGGAATTGTTGCAGAAACTGCAATTGCTACAAGAATCAGCGTGTTAAGGAACCGAGCCATTGTTCTTGAGCTTTGTGTTATCAGATCGTCCCTGATTGGTTGATGAATCTGTTGTTGAGAATTATAAGAATGGCTTGGAAGTGGCTTCTATCTGCGTTGAATATATAGAGAGGATAGAGAGGGTAGCCTCGAATTATTAATGGAGAAACTACATGGAAGAGTTGGCTAGGTTGTCATATTTTAATAATCTAACAAGTTGTTGGGTAAGATACCAGATCAAGTCAATGCGAAGACATGGTTATATAGGGCTTCAAAAATATAATATAAATTTGTCTCTTTTGTTTTTTTACTCTCCCTCTCACCACCCACCCCTACATAAACATTTCCCCAATTTTATACTCATTTGTTTGAATGGTCTGCCTAGAATTTCCAAAAAAATAAAGTTAAAGTAAAAATATTTAAATAATTTTATCTGGGGAACGTTAGTTTAAAATAGTGATATTTGTAGAAATGAAACTAATTTCAGTAAGGAGAGAGTCAACATGAAAAACCATTATATTTCAACAAATTAAAATACATGGATAGTTGATTGAAATAATAAAAGATACTGCAAAAATACGAATTTCATGATCAACCCTAAAACGGTTTTAGCAACTTATAAGATTGATCACAGACAACAACAAATAGAAATACAGCCTCAGATTCTGTCAAATCATTCAAGAACCATACAAAAGATTACTAAGATTAGATTTTTTGAAACTTTATATCAAAAATCAAAAAAGATTCGAACACGAGCACACAAATTTTTATATTGGTTCATTCAAAACTGAGTTACATCTAGTTTATCAAGACAACCCTAGTCTGACTTGTACTTTTTCAAAAGATTTACACAATTCCACATTATTACACTTCTAAAATATGCAAAACAAATACCAAGAATCTTGAATCCCACAAGAGCCTCAACAAGCGTAGCAAGATCCCACTTTCAGATTTGGAAAATCACTAAGCAACACCCAGAAACTTGAGAAAGATCAAACCTGGATGATCGTTCTCCCTAGCCAACCAAACCTCTTTCTCCAAGTCTCTAAACCAAGCAAAAGGTACTCCGAGAAAATCAAAGATTCTTCACGAACAACTGCACATCTATGTGATCTAGAGAGAGAATTTTTCCAAAAGTTTAGAGTGATTTTGCGCTCAAAATAGCAACTGTTACAACTCTTTATCAAATCTTCAAGCATCAAATCATTAGTGCTAACAATCTCTCCCTGATTTGATAAAGTCCATCTCCATTGAATTGATTAAGCAACATCTTCCATTGACTGTCAAGCTTGTGAATCTGAAAAAATATTCCAAAGTAGTGCACACAAGATAACAAACACACAAATGCACATGCTCCCCCTCTCACTAGTATGTGTAGTATGTGTTAGAATTTTGGTTCATTAATTCTTTTTAATTCCTTAATTCTTCATTTTCTTAATTCTTCTCCCCTTTAGATTCATCAAATGTAATTAAAGAAATTAAGAATGAGATTAAGAGCAAACCATTTCATTAATAAAATGCCACGATACATAGGCGCAGAAATGATAACAAAAAAAATAAATGAAACTTGATACAATTAACATGCTAAATTTTAAAAACAACCAACTGAAAAACTGACAAAACTCATAAATCAACAATACAACACCACAAATGCAATACATGACCCTAGAAGCCAACCCAATCAGTCATCTTGATGATTGTTTCCGTTTTGGAACAAGGTCAATAAATCATAGATGTTGTAAAACCCGAGGAAATTAAATAAATAAATAAATAATAAATGCAGGTAGTAGGAGCCTTTATGGCAATTAATGTTAATTGTTATGATGTGGAAAAGTATTGGCTCAAATGGTTGAGAGTACTTGATTGTGTTGAAAGGATTTGGGTTCGAGTCTTGAGCATGCCAATTGTGTGTTATTTAATTGATTATTGTTTTAATAATTACTTGATCATGGTGAGTGATAATATGGTCCTAGAATTTTAGGAATTATCATGAAACATGAATTGGTTGAATGGATGTGCATTAACTTGACAATGGCATGGTTATGGGTTCTAACCTTGGTAGACCCAAATTCAATGTTTGGCATGAATGTGAAGTGGTAGAAACCCTAGCTAGTAGAGGGGCAGCCAATGTGATTAATCAATTGAATTTAGAGTAAGATAGAGAAAGACATAGGGTAGCCTAGGGAATACATTTCCGAGTTTCTGGAAGTGTCAAGTGCATTATTTTATTTTATTTTTGTCAAAAATTTTGAGTTTCTGGATTTTTGGAAAATTTCCAGAAATCGCTTGGCGGCTCATTCAAAGCTGTTAGGCGACACATACAGTTTTGTCTATTTTATGGATTTCTACCAGAAAACGCCTAGCGGCATGAACGGTGTGTCGGGCGACGCACTCTGTTCAACCCAAATTTTTGGGTTTTTGGATGAACTGCCTAGTGATGATGAACAACCGTCAGGCGACGTGGGCAGTTTTGGCTCGATTCTTAGGTTTTCTATGTTCTTGACTGGTTCTAATCGAAGAAGCATGACCTTTATGCTTTGGTTGATGATTAGATGTCGTTAATTGTTGAAATACACTATGATCGGAGTTATTTGGAAGGTATTGGATGAAAAGTGCTCTAGGGTTAGGAATTTGGGGGCTTTAATTATTTGAGATTAACAGTAGATTAAGTGAAGTGGAAATGTTACTAAAATGCTTTGGGCCGAGAAATTGTACAAGTTGTAAGTGTGATATGTGGCAGGGTTGTGAGAACAGGTAAAGAGATGAAGTTTGGGAATTATTGGAACCTCGCAGGTGCAGGAAATTCTGGGTAGTAGCCAGGATCCTATGCACCGCCTGGCGATATGTTGCTTACCGCCAGGCGCCAGCACAGTGATTTCTGCACTATGTTGTTGGGAGGGCAGACGCATGGATTGGACTTTTGGTGAGGCGAAATTGTCTTTATGTGAGAGAACTATTAACTTTGGCGAATGATCTAGTGAGATAAAGGAATGAATATTAACATGACTTAAATTATGGGTTAAGTTGTGATTGGAGGTGTCTTAGTAGTAAAAATAATACTGTGTATTTCTAATCTATATTGTAAATGAGGTTGGTTGTGTAAAAAAAAAGGACTTAGGCATTGGGATGGCTATTGAGTGTAATCAATGTGCCTAAGGGTAATATAAGGTGGCAAGGGATTTAAAAGAATAAATTCATAATGACAAAGGAGGGTTGTATTAAGGGTTAGAGGAATAGTACAATAATGGTTAGTGGAATTGATAAGTATGAATGCATGACCTTTTATCCTTGGGACAACCTAAAGCTAATGGAATGCATATGGGATAGGACATGAGGGTTGAAAACAGTGTTGGCCATAGTTAGCATAGTATCTAAATCTTTGGTAAGAGTTGAGGAAGACAAAGGTGTGGAAGAAACTTTGTAGGTTGTGAAGAATCAGTACAACTCGCTATACTGGTGTAGCGCCTGGCGGCAAGCATTGGATCACCATGCGATAGCTACAAATTCAGTGGCTTTGGGAGCGTGTGGCACTTGGCGGCAAGGCTCATTCTACCAGGCAATAAATGCAAGATTAGAGGCTTCAGAGGCGCTTGGCGCCTGACGGTTTGTAGTGTCCGCCAGGCAGTCTAGAAGTGAATTTCACCTGACGGCTCAGGAGTAGTGCTAGGCGATAACGCAAAGGTAGAGGGCTTGTTGCTTTTGATGTGCATGGTCTACAAGGCTTTGGTGATACATATAAAGGTGCGGTAGCTGGAGTGTTCCTTCAGTTATGGCTCGAAACGTATCCCTTGAGTTGTGGCTCAGAATAGGGGTTAAACACATGGCATTCCTAGAGTTGTGGCTCATAATGACATCTCTTGAGTTATGGCTCATGATGGCAGATGAACATGAGAAACTCTTGAGTTGTGGCTCGGGTTGGCGAGTGTTGCCGGTGTGAGTGTGCGAGTTGTGGCTCATACGGATGAGTCTAGATAGATTGTCCTCCTCATTATTTAGCTGACGAATTTGGTAGTCTTGAGACTTACAAACTATGTAAGTATTGGGAACTCCACCTAGCGTTACAGAGTGTGGTGTATAGCAGGTTTCCCGCACGTGTTCTACAAGTTGTGACTTGTAGGTGTGGCAGCAAGACATCTTGAGGTATTCATCTAAAGACGTAGAGCATGGATGACATGGTGGTGTCCATGTTGTGTGGAATTAAAGGATAAGAGTTCCTTTGATGTGTGTGCACATATTTGAACTGTATGTATGTATGTATGTATGTATATGTTTTATATTGTTAGCTCATCCTATCTGCTTGTGTTTGCGATGATCGTGTATTGCATTACACGTGAGCAGATGATGTTGCAGGTGGATCTAGTGAGGCATAGCATCGAAGAGGGGCTAGCTGGGAAAAGTTTTATGGAGTTTAATTTTATTTTCTGTTATGGTTTTGAATAATTTTGTAAACACTTACGTGGCCAACTTTAATATTTTATTCGACTTTATACATTATGGATTTTAGATCATTTTCGATGTAATAAAGGTTTTAAATTTTCTCGCGTTTTTGGGAAATGAGTTTTTAAAAAATGAGGTTTTACTTTTATTTCTTTATTTTATTAATTATATTCGTAATATCCGACCAGGATGTTACAAATGTCATTTTGTCGTCCAACTCATGGAACGTCTCATTTTAAAAGGTATGGTATGGATCTTGATACATATTGAGTTCATGCAATTGATGAAGGATCAGACTCTCGAAGTGGGAATACCAGGGCCTCTATTTTTTTGACGGATGTAGGGGATAATCTCCATTGGTTCAATAATGGGTTCCTCTTCATCCTCTTGATTTGTCCTACTTGGGCCAGCTTCATGATCATTAGTACCACCAATTAAGGTAAATCTCATCGTATGCACATTGAGGTAAGAACTTGATATTGAATTCTTGTAGAATCCTCTAACACATCTTCTACATCAACGCCAAAGTACTCAATGAACTTGGAGATCAACACCACATATGGGAGTCTAAAGTCCATGAGTCTCTTGGCCTTCATCGTGTTATCTTGAATCACGAAAGTCTAGTCCATCTGAATGTTGTTTTAGATGTAGTACATGGGAATCAAATCACCCTTATTTAAGGTTGAATGGTTGTTTCCATGGGGTACCATGATTTTGGTGACAATCATGGCAAGTAGCCTCTCATCCACCTTGAGACCACCAACATGGAATGTCCTGATTTCACCTCCAGGGTTCTTCAAACATTGCCTGTAATACTGCACTTTGTTGAATTTTCTATTACGCTATCGTCTAATGCCTTCAAAAAATGAATTGTTTGTTGCACATAAAACTAACTAAGCTGAAAATAGAAAGGGTTGAACAGTTTTCTCCCAACAAATTCGGTATAAGAAATCCACTTAGAATAGTTCCATTATTAGAATTTGTAGAAATGGTTAGATGAAAGAATAGTAACATGGTTTGTTTAAAGCAGTAAATTATGCAGAATGCAAAAAACTTAAGCAAATATGATTAACACATTTTAGTTCTTTAGTTTTCACATAATAGGATTCTCCATTGGTTTTTATATAATAATTACTCAATCAATTTTCAAACAAATTTCACGTCAATCAAATTAACTTGATAGGTTTCTTACTTGTTTGAGTTAATCATATAATCTATTAATTAACACAAATAAGTCATACTCACAAGTGCATTTTTGGCTTTTTAACTTGCGTGATATGCTTTAGTTTTAAACAAAACGAAGCATATAAAAAATCGCAGTGGCGATTTCAAAATTTTTCCGGACTTATAGGTCTTGGTTATTGGCATAACTGAAGCCTATTCGACCATATGCTTCAGTTCCAAAGCAATTGAAGCCTATAGTTCGAAAATTTTTCAAAATTGACACCCTTTTTCATTTATTTTATTTTAGCGCAAAGGTATAGGCCTTATTTGTTCCAGAACCGAGGCCTATACATGCTATATGCTTCGGTTATTTGAAAACCGAGGCTTATAAGTTTGCTAAAATTTTAAAATTGTCACTATTCTTAGCCTACACAAACTATGATCATGCATAACAAACCTAAATGAGTTAACGGACTCAAAATCTTAGTCTACCATAACTTTTCTTTGCGATCCTATAGATCAACCCACACGACATGTCCTCCTTTGCCACCCTTATGTTTGAGTTGAGAATTTTATCATCTAAAAGTAAATAGTCATTAAATATGAAATATGAAATGAATTACAATTAAATCTATATAATAATATTAATAATTTTTTCTTGTCACGGTTTTCCTAATTTTTCTTAATGATGTATAATCTTGAATAATTTAATTATAATTAATATGATGAAATTTTAGTTACAATGAAAATCGGAAACAATTATTTACAACTTTTAAAATATAAATACTGAATTATAAAAAAGACTAATTAAAAATTGTGATGCTTAAAAAACATATAATTAAAAACAATGATGTATAGTGTTAAATAT